>Ga0209389_1000007_pt1 | contig 227459 bp, 214 predicted proteins | sample CowpearedBW_FD_187526 | JGI IMG/M metagenome (GOLD analysis project Ga0209389, IMG submission 187526) | Root nodule microbial communities of legume samples collected from California, USA - Cow pea red BW (SPAdes) (version 2) | ecosystem: Host-associated > Plants > Roots > Nodule | place: USA... | reverse complement strand
CGCGCAGTGGTGGTCAGCTCGATGGACACCGTGCGGCTACCCGAAATGCGCAACGCTTTCATCTCTTCAACCTGCGCCATGCCGCTCTTCAAATACCGCTGCACCTCCTGGCTAAAGGGATTTTCCGTAATGGCCTGTTCGGTGATGCGATAGCGCGCCGCCAACAACCCCAGCGCTTTCTCGGCATTGGCCTCGCGCGCTGCCAGCAACACTTGCTGGCGCAGGCCATGGCTGGCATCCCAACGGGTTTGGCCACGCAGGCGCTTGAGCACCACGGCATTGACCGACTGGGCGGTGAGGTCGGTGATGTCCGCCATGGCCGGGAAGCGACCGGCGAGCCCTTCGATCACGTTGTCGCTGGCGCCGAACATGGCGCCGATCGAATCGGCTTTATCCTTGAACGGGTTGAACGGCGCCAAGGCGGTGTAAAGCGGGCTGTCGTGCTGGTCCAGCCATTGCTCCAGGCGTTTGAAGCGTCGGTCATGATCTTCGGTGCCGGGTGTCGGCTGGCCCATCGGGTGAATCAGCAAGGCCAGTGAGATTTCCAGACCGCGGGCGGAGGTGCGTTCGTCGCGGTCGTAACAGGCCAGTGCCGCAGCCAGGCTGTAGGGGTTATCAATGTGTTGGGGTTCGGCCGTCGCCAGCCAGGCGTCATGATCGTTGCTGGCTTGCAAGGCCAGGTTGCGCAGGGCGGCAATCCGTCGTTCCAGTGCGTCGCGTTCGGCGAGGAAGCGCCGGTATTTGTCGACATCGAGGCGCTGTGCCAGGCGCGCGCCATTGGGGGAGTAATCTTCATGGGTGAGGGCCTGGAAATGGGACTCGGCCGGCGACAGGGCAGGCCCCCGGCGTGACGTGCCCAGCCTGAACGCGGCCAGTTCCGGTGAAGGTGCATCCGCCGGGTACAGGCTTTCCAGCGTCTTGTTCAGCAGCATGGCGACCAGGTTGCGATGGTGAAAGTCGCGGCTCTGCGGGCTGAGCTGTTCGGCATCCAGCCGGTAGCATGCCGGCACGCGCTCCTGCTCGGGAGGTTGGGCGGGTCTTGTGTGCTCCAGTTGCTCGGCCGGCATCAGGTCACGCAGTTGGTGCTGGTAGGCCGAGACCGACAGGCTCAGGTCCAGGGCCATGCCTTCGGCGTCGGCGAGCGCCACCACCACTGGCACTTTCGGCTGGGTCCAGGGGTAGTGGCGGGCGATGGCATTGAGGTTGCCGATGGGCAAGGTTTCGGTGACCGGGTCGCTGCTCCAGGTCAGCGGCATGCGCCGCTCGGTTGGCTTGAAGTCTTCGACCCAGGTTTGCAGGGCACTGACCGGCAACACATGGGGCTGGGTGGACGGCGCCTGATTGCCGCTCACCAGCTCGGCCATGTCCAGCTGGCGCATGTGCCGTTTGCGCAGGGCTGCCGAACCGGTGATACGGGCGGTGATGGCGTTGGTCCACAGGTGCGGGCTGTAGCCGATCCACACTTCCTCGGCGGTGTCCTGGCAGGTGTCGGCCCACACCCAACCCGTGCTCTGGCCGGACAGGTAGCGCTCACGGCGGTGGTAGTCCTCCAGCCCTTGGTAGCGCATCTCCTTGTAGAGGCCCGCGCCGACGTGCTCATGAATGACCAGCTTTTCGCCCAGAGGGCCTTTCATGAACACGTAGACATAGCCTGGGCGCAAAGCGCGGAGGGTGTAGGCCGAGTGCTGCAGCGTGGGGAAGCCTTGTTCCAGGTTGAAGCCTGCATCGGCATAGCGGCAGGCGGGGGCGTCGCCGGTGCGGGGTACGATGGCGTAGCGCACCGGCAGGATGGGCACGCGTGCGCTGCAGGCCGGGCCGGAGGTGGCGCTGCTGACGGAGGCATTAGTCATGGGCAGGCTCCTTGCTTTCGACCAGTGCCTGGAGCTCGCGAAGGCGGGCCTGGGGCGACTCTTCGAGGTTGGTGTAGATTTTTCCTGCCTTGTCATTGCTCATCAGCCACATGTGCCCGGCTATCAGCCGAATGAATTGGCCCGCAACTTCCTCGCTCCGGAAATTGAGGGCTGTCAGTTGCGGCAGGAGTGTTTCTATCCATAGGCGTATGTCCGCCAAGGTATGGTTGGCATGGGGCGGCATGGCCAAGACCTCATGCGCCAATGAGAGGACAAAGTGCTCGTGCATGCCTGCTTGCAGCCGATCAAGTTCAAGCGGGTGGAGGGTCAAAGGCAGCTCTGATCTTGAGCGAGCAGCAATCGGCTTGTTTTCGTGTGTTTTCCACTCATGAGCCGGCCCCCAGTTGACTCGCCATGCCAACCGAGACACCGGGCCAAGCCAGGCCTTGCGATGGTCGTCGTCCAGCGCATTCAGCCAGGCTGCAAGATGGTCCGGTGTGACATGGTGAGTGGCAACGCTCTGATCAGGGAGCACGACCTGCACCAGGCTGGTGAAGTGGTCTGCCAGCGCTGCCAGGCCAACCTCGGCATCCAGCGCGATGGCTCCACCGATAGGCATCCAGGTCGTGATTGCATGGGCAAGCAGCTCGTGAGCGTCTGCAACGTCCACCAGCAAAGGCCCAAACTCATGACGGTCATCCAGGGCGCTGTTCTTCCATAACCATGCCTTTTGAGTATTCCGGCTGACAGCGTTGATAAGCTCGAGTACCGATGGGGCATAAGCAGGAACCAGTTCACCTTCCTGCGGGATGGGCCGATAGGCCCAGTGCTCGATTGCCCTGGTCATGAGCAGCAGAAAGCGGCAGTTGTGAGCAAAGTCTTCGCTGCGCGGAGCAGGTGATGGCGTTGTAGTCATTGGCCTGGCCCTCGGATACAGCGGCAATCGGGCAGGGGGCAGGTACCATCAGGGCGGCGCCCACACAAGCGCTCCAGAGGCTTGCCGGTGTTCGGTGCACTGCTGATGGAAAAGGGGCTTGTCGTCCCATTTGCCGACTTGAGCATCTGGCCGGTGATGCGAATCGTCGGGCTGTCCAGGGTGATGCCCGTTTCGTCGATTCGAATGGAGCCACCAGGGCCTTGGATGACCACGGCTTCCGAGGCTCGAAGTTCATAACGGCGAGTACGTCTGCGGATATCCCCACGGGCTTCCAGCTCGGCATGCCCTTCGACCCGTTGTTCGAAGTTGCCACCGATACGGGTGTGGTGATTGGCGGCGATCTGGTCGTGACGGTGATTGCCGATGTTTTCGACACGGTCCTTGGCGATCCTGATCGTGTGGTTTCTGCCGATGTCGAGCGCGGCGTCCTGCCCGATGGTGATGTGCTCGTCATTGCCAACCGTTTCCGTACGGTCGTGGCCGATCAGGATCGATTCGTCGTGATCGACCTGCTCTTTGCGGTCATTGCCGACCTGCGTAGTCTCATCGTGCTTGACCACATTGTTCTGGTCCCTCTGGGCATGAATGAACACTTCCTCCTGGCCCAGTTCGTCCTCGAAGCGCAGCTCGTTGAAGCCATCGCCCTTGTGGGTCTGGCTCTTGATGGTCATGCGGGTCTTGTGACGGGGAAGGTCGTACGGTGGCAGCTGGTTACCGCAGTAAGTACGGCCGGTGATCATCGGCTGGTCGGGGTCGCCGTTGACGTAGTGGATGATCACGTCCTGGCCAATCCGTGGGATGGCCATCGAGCCCCAGCTGCCGCCGGCCCAGCCTTGGGAGACGCGTACCCAGCAGGAACTGAACGCGTTGTCCTGGCTTTCTCTGTCCCAGGGGAAGCTGACCTTGACCCGGCCCCATTCGTCGCAGTAGATCTCTTCACCGGGCGGCCCCACCACGGTGGCCATGTGCGGGCCGTCAACGCGTGGTTTGGGTAACGGGGCTGGGCGCCACTCGGTTCTGCCAGGCACCAGTACCGCCTTTTGCTCGTAACGTGTGCCCTGGTCGGCCCCGGCAGCTTCTTCCTGCAGGCTGGTGAACTGGCTGCCTTCGTGGCGAACCGTGCTGACCCGCCAATGCACATTCAGGTCTTCGCGCGGGTGGCCTGTCAGGGTGAAGCTCAGGCCTGGTTGCAAGCGCACATCGTCGCCTTGCACTTGGGCAATACGCACGTCATGGCGCAAGCCGGTGATGCGGTTTTCGGTGAACGGCTTGCCAACGGCATCGCGTTTGTAACGGCCGGGGTAGTCGAAGCACTCATAGTCCGTGGACTGGTGCTCAAGATACGGGCCCGAGGCCCTGTGTTCCTGACGATAGGCCGGGTGGGTGAAGGTGTAGTCGCGTTGAACCTGCCGTGCAGTACGCACCTGTTCGCTGTAGCGCAAGCGCCGTAGGCACGGTTGAGGCTGGTCGCCGCCGTGGCTGGAATGGTACAGCACGGTGGCTGTGGCTGACGGTTCACGCTCACGGTAGAAGCCTTCGGCGTCGTCCTCGTGTTTGATGACACCGTGACTTATCAGACCGAGTGACTGCAGTCTGTCGGTGATGATCAGCTTATGGCGTTTTTCATTGTGCTCGAAGCGGTAGACAAAGCCTTCTTCGGCCGCCAGGCGGGCGATGAAGTCGAGGTCGGTTTCGCCGGCCTGAACGCAGAATTCGCGCACCTGGTGGTCTAGGCTGGCGCGTAGTGCGTACTGGTCGATGCCCTGGCGCTTGAGCATCAGTTCAAGAATTTGCGGCACGGTCTTCTGCTGGAAGATGCGCCAGTTCGAACGCAGGCTGGCACGGGCCAGCTGTGGCTCGATCAGCGCGTCATAGTAGGTGCGGTAGAAGCCACTTTCCGCTTGGCTGAAACGACTGACCAGACCGTGCACGTAGCGTACTGGGCGTCCGCCTTCCCAGATGGTGAAGAGCACCGGTTTGTCGAGCAGGTGGCCGAAGTCGATATCGTTCTCGAAGCTGATCAATTTCAGCTCCAGTTCGAAGGGTGTGCTGATCCCTTCTCGTAGTTCGAACGACACCACTTCGAACTCAGCGTTGCCAACGAGTGCCTCAAAGCTGTAGCGCAAATCAGATTGGCTAGGCATAAAAGATCCTTGTCCGCCGTCTGAATCAACACAAAGCCCGGGCGGGCATGGCCTGCCCGGGGCATTTGCACGGGTCAGGCGGCGGGTGCGCGCCAGTCGTCAGAGCCTTCGGTATTGGCTACATCGTGAGCCCACGTGATCTTTCGATACGCCAGCGATACTTCAACCAGCTGGGTGTAGTTTTCATTGTCTTTGTCGAGTGCGTGGGGAAGCACGGTATTGATGCTGACGATGGTGGCGTCTTCGAGCGTGGTGGTGAAAAAATGCTCTTGTTTGCCTTCCGACGAGGTGCGATACCAGCTGACCTCGACCGTTGGCAGCATTTCGCCGGTGGCAAGTGCCTGATACATCAGGGGGGTAGCTTTGTTCAGTGAACTGGTGAATATGAAAGGCTTATGCACGCGCTGGCCACTCGGTTGACCGCTCTGGGGGTCAGTGGGCGTAGTCACCTCATGCTTGATTTCCTGAACCAGAATCTGATCTTCATGGCCTTGTTGGAACACGTTGCCGACGGAGTCAGCGGTGAAGGCGCCTGCGGTGATGTTGCCTTGGGTCTGGCCTATGATCTTGATGTAAGCGGGTGTTGGCATGGCAGTTACTCCTGCGTCCATGTGGGTAAAGCACGCGCACCACGGGTGGCGTGGCCATCGGGAGCGATGGGCTTGTCAACGAGGCAGTTACCTCGTCAATTCAATGAATCAGCTGTGCCGTGGATTGACGCGCTACTGCTGCAAGATGCCGTTGAGCGACTCCAGCACCTCGGTGGTAATCAGGTGCAGGCGATAGCTGTAGATGCTGTAAGCCACCGCCATGGCGAGGGCGGAAATCACCAAGGGGCTCCACCAGGGCCATTGCCGGTTCATGCGGAAGTTGCGTGGGGCCACATTGGCGTAGGGGTCGCAGACTTCTTCGGGGGTGGGGCCGCGCAGTTCGCGGATGATCCCGTGCAGTTGGTGAATCAGTGCGTTGAGTGTTTCTTCGCCTTTCGGCGCGAGCGCGTACTTGCCCTTCAGCCCAAGGCACAGGGCGTAGTACATGAACTCCAGTACGTCCTGGTAACGCTTGGGCTCCTGCATCAGGCGGGTAATCACCGTGAAGATTTTTTCTCCACCCCAGGTCTCGTCGTGGAAGATGCTGAGCAGCGGCTCCTGGCTCCAGCAGCTGCTCTTGCCCCAGGGGCGCTCCATAACGGCCTCGTCTATGAACAGGCACAGACCGTAGGAGTACGCCAGCAACTGAGCCGGCTCGTAACCGTGCTGGCGCATTTCTTCCTGGATGTTGTCGATCTGGCCGCGCACTTGCTGGTGCACGTCCTGGATGTTTGGCAGCTCGTCCAGCGTACGCAGGCGTATAACCAAGCCGAACAACGGTGATGCGGCATCCAGCATCAGGTTGGCGAAGCCGCCCCGCAGCTGAAATTCCGGGTCAGCGGGGTAGCCTTCGGAAAAGGGCTCAGGCTCAGGTTTGTCCGTGGATACTTGCGCATTGGTTGCCGCAGTCCGGGGGGCGGGTACTGGCTGTTCAAGGGTTGAATCAAGCGCGTTGACTGCAGCGTTGTTTTCATCGGTGGGCGTATTGTTGTCTTTTCCCATGTCACTCACTCCTGATTGCCCAGAACTGCAGTTCAAGCCCTGGGAAGTCGCCCGCAATGTGGATGCCGAAGCCATTCGCCTTGCTCATGCACGCCCAGGCCGGGTCACGTCGGTCCAGCTCGAAGTAGCTGAAGCCCGCATGGAAGGGCAGGTCGCGGGGCGCCACGGGTAATGGCAACAAAGGGATGCCCGGCAATTGCAGCGGCACCAGGTTATTCAGTGACTCAAGCGAGGTGATCTTGGCTTTCTGGATGAACATCTGGCGCAACGCCTGTGGTGGCATGCTGGCGCGCACGGCGAGGATGAAGTCGGCTTCGTCGATCAGCCGGCGGTCTTCCAGCGTGGTCGTCATCACGCCGAATTGTTCGCTCTCCAGCGGTAGTGAAACAGCGCGTGGCCGCAAGACGGTGCTCAGAGACCGACGCAAGGTGTCTTCCAGTGGTTTGAAAGAGGTGCGCAGCGCGGTGTGGTGATAGGCGGGGTACTCCTGCGGCAGCCTGTTCTGGTCGGTGAAGGTGACGAATTCGCCGCAGGCCTGGCTCATGCACAGGTACAGCTGCTCGGGGTGCGTTTGCGCTTGCCTCGCCAGATGCTGGAAGCATGGCCACCAACGGTTCATGGCCTGCAGCAGGTTGAAGTCGCGAATGTCGGCGATCCCGGACTGGCCCGAGGCACCAATCCGCGTGGCGAGGCCGCGCGCCCGCTCGCGCAAGGTATGGGTGATTTCTTCAAGAAACCGCTGCAGCGCTGGCACCGCCCGCACCGAAACGCTGGTGGGGTAGAACGCTTCGTCCAGTTGCAGGCTGCCGTCGGGGCGCCGTTCCAGAATACGTGCCAGGGCCAGGCGGGTGTAGGCGCTGCTGTCTTCGGTCTTGCGTTTGAGCTGCAGGTTGGGCACCGCAAGGTCTACCTGCACCAGGTCACCGTCAGCGGTGTGGGTATCCTTGATTTCCTGTGCCTGGGCGGTATAGCGGAAATTGGCTGCATTGTCGGGCCAGCTCACTTCGCGGCCGCCATCGGTACGCAGCGGCAGGCACAGATACACCTCACTGTCTTTGCACGCGTCGTCGCCGATTTCCAGCGGCGGCGGTGGCGGCAGGTCGGCGGGAATGTCGAACACCGTGCCGTCCGGCATCACACCGCGCGCCCGGGTGATGGCGACTTTGCCCAGGCTCAGGTATTCGTCGCTCAACTGAAGTTCGCTGAAGCCGTAGAAGGCTGCGTTGAGGCTGGCGAGGCGCTGGTGCAGGGCTGCTTCGCTGGCCCTGGTCGCCTGCTGGAAATGCTGTGGTTTGACGAACAGGCCTTCGGGCCAGAGAACGGGATTGCGTGAACTCATGGGCGCTCCGTGTCAGCGTGAGTAAGCAGGAAGGGCAAAGGGTGTTGAGGCGCCATCAGTCTTCTTCCTTGAGCACGATGTGCGTGTCGTTGACCAGCACCGACAGCATGATCTGGCGGCCACGCGGCGGAATGCGCAGAACTTGCCGCCAACTGGCGTTTTCATGCCCTCGGTAATCGGCAATCACCGCGACGAAGCGGGTTTCGGCGTGGATAGGCTCGAACGGGATGTACTTGAACTGGCCAGGGCGCAGCAGGTAATCGTCACTGCGGATGTAGGTACTGCGCAGCGCTTTGGCCGGGTCCTGCTCCAGTAGCTGGTACACGGTGTTGCGCAGCAGTGAGTCGTCGCGCAGTTGCAGGATCGTGATGGCAATGGGCGTAGCGACCAGCGCTGAGGCAACGCTTGTGGTGCGCGGCAAGGTCAACGCCACTTGAGGGTCGTCGTAGCTGCCGGGGCCGCTTTCTTCCAGGGGCGAGCGCGCCGGGTCGCTTTCGTCTCCTTCGTCCAGCTCGACGGGGGACATGGCCGGGAATTGCGCTTGCAGGTATTCGAACAGAACCCCGATTTTTTCGGTCAACGCATAGGGGTCGCCAGCACTCAGGGTTACAGCGTAGGGGCTGGGCTCCAGGGCGCTATCCTGTTCGGCTGCGACGTCAAGGCTGTTCGGATTGCCGTTGAGGGTAGGGCTGGCATTGATGCTGAATGCGACCTCGGTCGGGTGATCCTTGGGCGGCCCGATGGGCAACGAGTGGTCCATGGCCACCTGGCTCATTCTGCTCAAAGAGGTACAGCCGGTGGGCACGACCAGCGCAAGCAGCAGGCTGGCGAGCAGAAGTGGATGAGGCTTCATGGGTATGCTCCGGCAATCAGGCGCTGCAGCGGGCTTTCTCGGAGTGCCCCTTCACCGTCTGCTGCGTCCAGCGCTGCCAGAGGGTCATTCCCCATGGCTGCTTTGAAGACCGAGGAGATCTCGACGGCTGGTTGGGGGGCAGAAGGCTGTGCCGGCCAAGCGGGTGCAGGCGCTTCCGCTATCAGGCGGTCGAGCACCCTCGGGTCCGGGTTGAACAGGTCCTCCAGCGAGCGCGTGCAGGCCTGATCCTGGGTGTACTGAACCTGTAGCCGATAGGTACCAATGAGAAGCTGGTCACCCTCAACCAGGCGTCTGGGTGGAAGCGGCCCCAGGCTGTTGGCACTGCCATTGAGGTAGGTGCGGTGGCAGTGGTCGATCACGCAGAAGCTGCCTTCGATCCAGCGGATTTCGCAGTGGATGGGCGCAACGGTCTGATCGCGGTCATTGATCTGCCAGTTTGCTCGCCCGCTGCCGATGGTGCCGCCCTTGCAATCGAACAGGTGCCGAGCAGTAACGCCGTGCTGCAGTTGGTCGAGGTTGGTGATGCTCAAGGTGACCGTGTTCATGAGCGCCCCTGGATGCGTACAACCGGGCTGATCTGGCCATGCCGGTCGTCGACGAAGCTGGTCCAGCCCAGGTATGCGCCCTGGCTGCGGTGCAAGCAGAAGGGGGACAACGCGCTCTGCTTAAGGCGCAGTTCCAGGTCGTAGGCCAGCCCGTCACGCAGCAGAAAGTCGATCAGTGCACGCAAACGGCCGAAGTTGATGCCGCTGGGCAGCAAGTCCCGCAGCTGTGTCTGGTCGAGTTCGCTGATCACGATGGTGAACTTGCTGCTGCGAGTGCGCGTGCGGCTGCCGATCATGAACGTGCTGCCCAGCTGGCCGTTGGTCCGCCCCAGCCTTGCAAGCTGCCTGGACGGCGTGACGACTGATCGCGTCTCGAACTCGCGGATGTGCACCTGCTTGAGGTCGAAGCAGTGCGCAATGATGCCGGCCACAGTGCCCGGCGCACGGCTGCGGCTGGCGATCACGCCGGCAAAACTGAGCAGGCGACTCCAGGGCAGCGCCGTGTCCCCTCGCAACTGCTTGTCGTTAAGCCCAAGCAGGGCAAACACGTACTGCGAGAACCCGTCACTGGCACCTGGCTGGAAGCGGATGTAATAGCGGTACTTGCGCCAGATACGGTGCAACAGGCTGAGCAGGTAATGGTTGAAAAAGTCGAAGAAGGCCGGCCGTACACCGATGCCATGCGCATGTTCATACGCCACCTGTTCCAAGTAATAGGTGGGCAATGGCGAATCGGTGCCGTGCAACCCCAGGAATGTGGCAATGATGCGGTAGCGCGCTTCCTCAGCGGGCATCCGCTGGGCTTTGTACACGTCCGAAACAGGGAAGGTCAGCCGTGGGTCGCAGGCCAGGCGCACGCGCCGCCGGCTGGCCTTGTCTGGCCAACGGGGTTCCAGGTCATCGCCATGCAGCCCGTGCAACCGCTCCAGCAACTGGAAGAAGTTGTACTGGTGCGCTTCGCAAAGCAGCTTGTCGGCTAGATCAGCGGTTGCTTGCCGGTCTGTATTGGCCATGTGTAGTGCTCGTTATTGGTGGTGTTGATCACTTCCAGCTGGTGGAAGGAATTGATGCTGGCGTACAGGGCGAAGAAATGAGCGAGCACACAGCTGAACAGGTACAAGTCGCCTTCGCAGAGGAAGGCGGTCTGGTCCAGTTTCAGCCGGGTGTGCAGGCCGCGAATGGGTTGCCCCTTGATCAGCCAATCCATGGGCTGCGTATGAATGTCGCGCATACCCTCCAGGCGTTTACGGGTGGTGCGGGCCTGCTGGATGTCGTGCAGGGCCATGAAGTCGTAGGCGCGGATCACCGCTTTCAGCGGCTCTACCGAGAGCAAGGACAGGTAGTTGAGCGACATGTTGGAGATCAATGCCCACTGCAACTGGCCGTCCAGCACCGGGCGACAGGGGCGGGTGGGTGTACAGAGATTGGTGTAGGTGGCCAGAGGCGGCGTAAGTTCGGTCAGAACGTTGATGTCATCGATGCCCAGCGCCAGCGGGAGGTCCCGATTAGTGCAAGTGAGGTCGATGGACGCGGTTTCCAGCTCGCCTATGTAGCTGTTGGCGTCGGCGCGGACGAAGGCGATTCGATGCATGACGCCATTGCCGTGCAGGCACTCTTCCAGCTGGCAGCGGTAATACAGCGCCGTGCGCCCCTGGACGTGCTCGATTTCATGGGCGAATGACTCGAAGGGACGGAAGGTCCGAAGGTGCTCACCGGTGTTCCCGTCAGTCGTCGTTCGGGTGCTGATCACCTGGTCGACACTGAAGATTTCGTAGCCGTACGGCGCTGTGCCCTTGGGCTTCAGTGGAACGATGGCGTCCTTGCCGGACAGGTCGATGGGCTCGGCGCTGTGCTGGAACAGGTTGACCGCAGGTGCGCAGAACAGGTTGAAATCTGCTTTGCCGACACGCAGCGAGTCGGGTAGCTGGCGCGTGAAGTGAAATTCGAGGTTTACCTGCTGGCTGTCATGAGCTGGCCAGATCTTTTCAAGCCCAGTAACGCTGAAAAAGTGGAAGCGTTGGGGGAATGCGAAGTATTCCTGCAGGATCCGGTAGCCATCGAAGACGTTCTGTGGGTAAGGCAGCAAGGCGTCGTTGGGGCTGAACCCTGGGAATGCGATGCTGTTTGCCGGCAGCCGACGAACCACGTCATTGATGGTCACGCTGACATGCTTGAGGTATTGGGAAACCCACAGGTAAAGCGTGCGGGCGGTACGAGTATCGCCGCTGAGGTAAAAGTCGAGGCTGGTACAGCCCAGGCTGTTCAACGGTCGCTCGGCCAGTGATTGAAGGCCGATGCAGATCACAGAACTGTCGGATGTCTGGGTGGCTGCCACCGTGTCGATCTCGAACGGATGAATGTTGACCGCTGTACAGGTGCGGAACTCGCAGGCCACGCCGTCTACCGGTTTCGAGAACAGCCGCGACCCCTTTGGGATGCGCTGTGACTGGCTGAGGGATTGCCTCACCGGGCTGAACTTGATGATCGTCGCGCTGGGCAGCGGCCGCAGGTAGTTCGGCCAGAGCAACTGCAGCATGGGATGGGTCAGCTCTGGCAAGTCGTCTTCCAGCTTCAGCCGTAGCTTGGCGGTCAGGAACGCAAAGGCTTCCATCAGGCGTTCGACATCGGGGTCGCTGGCACCTTTGCCAAGCAACCGCGCGAGTTGTGGGTTGTCCTTGGCAAAGTCGTTCCCCAGTTCGTGCAGGTAACGCAGTTCTTCGCTGAAACGGTCTCTCAGTGACATGGGTCACCTCACGCGCATGTAGCGGTTGTGCCCATCGACCAGCAGCTCGAGTTGCAGCTGCTCTGCGTGGTTGTTGACCTGTACCAGGCAATCCAGCCTGAAATGCAGCTCCAGCGGGGCATGGGTATCGGGCACTGCGTTGAGCGTGCGTACCTGTATGCGCGGCTCGAAGCGCTGGAGTGTGCGGCGGATATCCGCGCTCACCTGCACAAGCAAGTCGCCGTTGCTCACGTCATGCCCGTTGAAGTCGCGCAGGCCCAACTCAGGGCTGCTCTGGGAGCACCCCTGGCGGGCATTCAGTAGCGTTTCGAGGTGGCGCTTGATGGCGGCGAACTTGTGGGAAGCGCTCTCGCGTCGGGAGGCCTCTCGGCGGGTGCACTGGTCCACCATCAGGCGATCAAAAAGACCACTCATTGCGTATCGAGCCGCCCGACCAGGGAAATCTCGAAGTTCGCGCCCATGTACTTGAAGTGCGGACGTACGGCGAGCGAAACCTGGTACCAGCCCGGGTCACCCGCAACATCCGAGACCTCAATACGGGCGGCACGCAGCGGCCGGCGGCTGCGAACGTCGGCAGACGGGTTCTCCTGGTCGGCGACGTACTGCTTGATCCATTTGTTCAGCTCGGACTCAAGGTCACGGCGCTCTTTCCAACTGCCGATCTGCTCGCGCTGCAGCACCTTGATGTAGTGGGCGAGCCGGTTGACGATGAACAGGTAGGGCAACTGGGTACCCAGCTTGTAGTTGGTCTGTGCCTGAAGCCCCTCAGGGGTTTTCGGGAAGTGCTTGGGCTTTTGTACCGAGTTGGCGGAGAAGAACGCGGCGTTGTCGCTGTCTTTGCGCATGGTCAGGGCGATGAAGCCCTCTTCGGCCAGTTCGAATTCCTTGCGGTCGGATATCAGCACCTCGGTAGGAATCTTGGCCTGCAACTGGCCCAGGGATTCGTACAGGTGGACCGGCAAGTCTTCGACAGCACCGCCGGATTGGGGGCCGATGATATTCGGGCACCAGCGGTAGCGGGCGAAGCTGTCGTTGATGCAACTGGCTAACAGAAAAGCAGAATTGCCCCACAGGTAGTTGTCGTGCTGCCCGGCGATGCCTTCGTTGTAGTTGAAGCTCTCGATCGGTTGTTCCTGCGGGTGGTAAGCGGAGCGAAGCATGAAGCGCGGCCCGGTCAGGGCGACGTGGCGGGCGTCTTCGCTTTCACGAAAAGCGCGCCACTTGGCATGCCGAGGGCCGGCGAAGAGGTCTTTTATTTCCTTGAGGTTAGGCAGCTCCTCGAAGCTGTTCAAATTGAAGAATTCGGGGGCAGGTGCAGCAAGAAAAGGGGCATGGGACATGGCGCCAACGGAGGCCATGTAACTTAGCAACTTGATGTCAGGGGAAGAGGGGCCGAAGTTGTAGTTGCCTACCATGGCCGCAACCGGCTCTCCCCCGAATTGGCCATAACCCGCGGTGTAAACATGCTTGTAGATACCGCTGCAGGTAATGTCAGCAGCATTTTCGAAGTCGTCGAGCAGGTCCTCTTTCGTGACATGCAAGACTTCAAGCTTGATGTTCTCCCTGAAGTCCGTGCGGTCGACCAGAAGTTTAAGGCTGCGCCATGATGATTCAAGCTGCTGGAACTCAGGCTGATGCAGAATGGCATCCATCTGATTGCCGAGCATTCGGTCGATCTCGGCAATCATCTGGTCGGCTCGGTGCTTGTTGATCAGTTGATCTGGGTCATTGCTTTTGAGTATTTCGGTGATGAAGGCAGATACGCCCTGCCTGGCAATCTGGTAGCCCTCCTGGGCAGGTACCAGTTTGGTTTCTGCCATGATCTGGTCGAGCAGGGTGGCATTGCTCAATGTGTCGGCCGTTGCGTCTGTGGTGATGGCGGTGCTGCTTGGCTTGGGCATGGGGACGCTCCGTTGTCTCAATCTTGTTCTGGCGCCTCGAGCACCAGGTCCAGTTCTTGGGCGAGCTGCTTACGCGCCTGCTCGTTGTTAAGCAGGTGCTGCAATTGCTTGCGGAAGGCCGGGACGTTACCCAGCGGGCCTTTCAGGGCGACCAGTGCTTCGCGCAGCGCCAGCAGCTTGTTCAGCTCGGGCACCTGGCGCGCGATCCGGTCCGGCCCGAAATCGTTGATGGACCTGAACTGCAGGTGGACGGCCAGCTCGGTATCCGGGGCGGTGCCAAGCCTGGACGGTACCGTTACGTCCAGGCTCACGTTGGCGTCGTTCAACACGCTGTTGAATGTATGTTTATCGATGCGCATGACCTGACGGTCCTCAAGCGCACGGTTGTCATCCAGGCCGAAGTCGCCCAGCACCAGCATCTTGTGCGGCAGCTCCACCTCAGCCTGCTCATCGCTGGTAGCGGGGACATACTTGATATTGACGCGTTCTTTCGGCGCAACGGATCCCGTATTTTTAGACATCGGTACGCAACTCCCTGTTGGGCTGTAGGATGTTCAGGTGCTAGTTGTGTTTATTGTTGTCTCGGTCTTGTAGGAAGATTCCCACATATGATTAATGGGTTGGGTTGTTTGTCCGTTCCCTATGAAAACGATGCACGGAAGCGTGCTCTTTGGTCGAGCTTTAAGATGTAAAGAAATATTTGTTTGTGTGCATTCGGTACTGTGTAATAGGCTTCTGCTGGATTTGTTTTAATTGGTCGCGCGGGTGCATGGGCATTGCTATCTATTTGTAGGAAAGTTCTTTGCGTCATATAGGCCATTTGTACTATTCAGAGAGTAAATTCAGGATGATTAACCGCTGTGCATATGGCGCTGGTCTCTCGTTGCTGTTTTGTCTGCAGCCGGTGCTGGCAGGCTCCACGCGGGACTGTCCCCGGATCGTGTCCAACGTCGAGCGACTGGCCTGTTTCGATCAGGTTGCTGGCACCCCGGCGTACACGCCAAAACGGCAGTGGTCTGCACCGGAGCAGCAGGCCCCCACGGTGTTGCGTGTGATGGCAAATGAAGCTGAACGGGCACCGGATGACCTGACGTTTCGCATCGGGAGCCAGCCTCAGGACGGGGCAGGCGCACCAGCGCTTGTGATTTCGGCGCCCGCCATCGCATCGGGTGATGAACGTGCCTACATGGCAATCAGTTGCATACAGGCCATCTCCCGGCTGCAACTGATTGCCAGCCGTCCGATCGAAGCAAGCTGGGTCAAGGTACGCCTGAGCGGGGAGGGCTGGTCTACCCGTGAGACGCCCTGGCAAGTGATGGAGAACGGCCAAGTGCTCGATGCCGGGCGGGGCCTGCCCGCCATCGAGCAGATCAGGAAGCTGATCGGTGCCCAGCGTATCGAGGTTGTGAGTGATCACGGCGAGGTCGACGGGCTGACCTTCGATGCGCAAGGCCTGGACCCCTTGATCAGCCGGGCGCGAAGCACATGTCGGTGGTAGCGCAGGTATCCAGGGAAGAGGTCACTCGGTTGCTCGCGCCGATTGATCCGGCAGTTCCGGCTGGCCTGTTCGATGTCGAGGACGAAACCTATCAGGCCATTGATCAGGAGATGGTCAAGCTGGGTGGGCTGCAGGAAGCCTCGATCGACTGGGTCTACATCGAAGACGCGTCCCGTCAGTACCTGAGCCAGCAATGCAAGCACTTGCGGATCGTTGCGCACCTGAGTGCCGCATGGTTGCGTAGCGGCTGCTGGGAGCAGTGGGGATGCACCTTGGCGTTGCTGGCCGGCATGCTCGAGTGCTATTGGGAAGCCGCTCATCCCAAGCCGGGACCGAAAGGCTTCCTGGGCAAACGCAAGCTGGTTGCCCTGGTGATCGATCGCTTGGCCGAGGCGCTACCGCGTCTTGATCGTTTTACCTACACCCCGACCCACGCAGCGGCAGCGCAGGCTGCCTTGAAACGCCTGCAACAACAGGAAACGGTGCAGCTGGACACGGCAGCACTGGGCGAACTTGAGCGCCTGCTAGGCAAGTACTCGGAACTTGCCAACGGTGTTGGCGAGGCTGCTGTGCCCAAAGCGCCGGCTGCAACCGAGAAGCCTGCGCCGTTGGCCGATGTCATCGCCACACCCGTGTCACGCATGTCGATGGGCAATGAGCGTGAGACACGGCGGGCCGTGCTGTCCATGGCCGAGCTCATCAACCAGCAGGACCCTTACGACGCTACCGGCTATCAGTTACGGCGTTTCGGTTTGTGGGCGCACATTCAGATTGCTCCCCAGGTCAGGCAGGGCAACCGTACGGAATTGATGGCGGTGCCGCTGGACATCACGCGGGTCTATGAAGAGGCCATTGCCAGTAAGGCGGTTGATCCCGCCTTGCTGCAGCGTATTGAAAAGAGCCTGACGGCTTGCCCCTTCTGGATTCGTGGCAGCTTTCTGGCTGCGACCGTCGCCACACAGCTGGCGATGTGCGAGGTGGCCGAAGCCATCCGTTGTGCCACCGCCCGGTTTGTACAGCGCATGCCGTCGCTGCAGCAGTTGTGCTTCAGCGACGGGCTGGTATTTGTCGACGACCAGTGCCTGGCCTGGCTCAAGGGCACGCAAGGGCCGTCTGGCCAAGGTGCAACCCCCCAGGAGTTCAGCGGCTTGCGCGAGGAGTTGGTCAGCCAGCTGGAAACCGGTGGCGTAGAACCGCTGCTCCTTCGGCTGCAAGGGCTGCAAGCGGGCTTTCGTGCTCCCCGTGAGCGCTGCCACACCACCGTGATTGCAGCTGATCTGCTGGCCGCGCGGGGTGTGTCCTGGCTGGCCCAGGACCTGTGCGCCAACGTTGCCCGAACCATGCAGCAAACCACCGCCAGTGCGTGGGAGCCCGAGGTGTTTCAGCGGCTTCAGCAGTATGCGGCATCCCCAGTGCTGGCAGTTCAAGACAAGGATCAGGAGCCTCGATGAATCAAATATGGACGCAACTCAAACGTTGGGGCTGGCCGTGGGTAACGCGCATTGGCCTGGCGCTGCCGCTGCTGCTAGGGCTTGGCGCCTTGCTGATGCTGGTCGCTATCTGGTGGCTTGGCCCGCAATGGACGTGGCGGGAGCAGCAGCCGCTGGCAAGTGTGGCTCATCGCAGCGTGGCAAGCCTGGTGCTCGTGCTGGTGCCGCTTCTGTGCTGGCTTGGGGTGCTGCGCACGCGCTTTCGCCGCCTGCAAGCGGAGCGCCGGCAGGCACTGGCCGCCGAACAGGATGTCGCGCTACCGTTCGTGCAGGCGCAAGAGCGGGCCTTGAGCCAGGGGCTTGAGCGGTATCTCGACAATGCCGGTGGGCGACGCGCGTTGTACCGGCTGCCTTGGTACCTGGTGTTGGGCGACGAACAGGCCGGTAAAAGCAGCTTCATCGACCGCACCGATCAGCGCTTTACCCTGACGCGTATCGACCAGGCCCAGGCACGGGGCCGACAGGCTGAAGCACTGGCCTATCCGGTAGGCTGGTGGGTCAGCGACGATGCCGTGATCATCGACCCGCCCGGCGTTTTCATCAGTCAAAAACCACCGGTGGGCTCGGCGGCCAACGACCCCACCAATGCCTCCGCGCCGCCCGGCATCCAGGCCCGGTTATGGGAGCACCTGTTGGGCTGGCTGCAGCGTAAGCGAAGCCAGCGGGCGCTCAATGGTGTGTTGCTGGTGGTCGACCTGCCGGCGCTGCTGCATGGCAAGCCCGAGCAGCGCGTCGCGCTGGCCCATGGGTTGCGCACACGCCTGTACGAAGTGAGCAGTCAATTGGGCGCGCGCCTGCCGCTGTACGTGGTACTGACCAAATTCGATCTGCTGGACGGCTTCGACCAGTTCTACAGCCAGCTTCCGGCCGCCAAGCGTGAAAGCCTGTTGGGGTTCACCTTCAAGCTGGATGCGGTTGACGCGTTCGACGCTTGGCTGGATGAGTATGACGAGCACTACGGGCGGCTTCTCACCCAATTGCATGAGCAGGTCATCGATCGGCTGGATGTACTGGGCAAGACAGCACCGTGCGGACGCCTGTTCTCACTGCATGCACAGCTGATCGGGTTGCGCCCCATACTGCAGGCATTCTTGCGCGAAACCCTGGCGAGTGACCGGTTCACCACGCCACCCTTGGTGCGTGGTGTGTACTGGTCGTCAGTGGTACAGCAAGGCGACATGCGCAATGCCTTTGTCCGTGAAGCGGCTCAGCCCTACACGACGAAGCTACCCCTGCGTGAAGGTAAAGCACAGGGGAAGGCGTTGGTCTATTTCATCCAACAAGCATTCAGGCGGGTTATTTACCAGGAAGCCGGGCTGGCGGGCGACAATGTTCGGGTAGCGCGCAGCAAGCGCCACTTGTTGTGGGTGGGCTCTGGTGTGGGCATCCTGGCGTTCAGTATCGCCATTGCCAGCTGGCAGCGTTACGCCGAGATCAATGGCGCCAAGGCTGCCAGTGTGCTCGCCAAAAGCCAGGAGTACGGCGGTCACGAAGTCGATATGCGTCTTGATCCGACCGGGCGCAACCTGCTGGCGCCACTGGACCAGATTCGCGATGCGGTGGCGGTGTTTGGCGACTATCGTGCGGCCTGGCCGGTGGTTGCCGATTTTGGCTTGTATCAAGGGCGCAACATTGGTCCCTTGGTTGATGAGGCGTACCTCAGCTTGTTGTCGAAACGTTTCTTGCCGGCCTTGGCCAGTGGTGTGATCGATGCCATGAACGCTGCACCACCTGGCAGTGAGCAACAAATGGCCGCGCTCAGGGTTTACCGGATGATCGAGGACCGCAATAGCCGCCGGCCAGAATGGGTCGAGGACTGGATGGCCCGTCAGTGGCAACGGGCCTTTCCTGGCCAGGGTCAGTTGCAGCGTGACCTCATGCAGCATCTGAAGTACGCCTTGGCCTATGCCGATACCGATTTGCCGCAGTACCGCCAGCGGGTCAGCGAAGTGCAGCAGGCGTTGCGCAAATTGCCGTTGCCACAGCGGGTCTACGCTGGGCTGAAACAACAATCGTACGAGCAGGTGCACGCCGGGCTGGACCTGCGCCACCAGGTAGGGCCTGCGTTCGATGTGGTGTACCAGCCGTCTTCCGGGTCAAGGCAAGGGGGGGAGGATGTAAGGCTGGCCGGCATGCTCACCGCCAAGGGCTTCAGGGATTACTTCGAGCCGCACAGCCAACGCTTCGCTGAAATGGCGATGGTTGATCAATGGGCATTGGGGGAGCGCAGTCAACTCGACTATTCGGACGTCGACCGCGATGCATTGACCGAGCGGCTGTATAACCTCTACAGCGCCGATTACATTGACAGCTGGCGGCGCGCCCTGAACGCGTTTACGGTGGCTGACTTCCGTGATCTGGACCATGGTGTCGCGATCCTGGAGCAGTTGACCGGCCCCGCAGCACCGTTGCAACGGCTGCTGGATACGGTCAGGGATAACACCTCGCTTGCGTCTCCAGCAGTTGTTGAATCACCGGGTGAGCTGAGTACGCTGCGGGTAGCAACCGGAAAACCCGAGCAACAAGCGTTGGCTATCCAGCGGGCGTTTGCAGGCCTGGGCGCCATGCTGCAGGCGACAGGAGAAAAGCCGAGCTACTACGATGAAACCCTCGGCGCTGTTGCGGCCGTGCTGGACTACGCCAAGGCCGTACAGGAAAGCCCGGACCGCGGCAAGGCCGCATTGCAAGCCGTGCATCAGCGCTTTGCGATGACAGGGCAGGACCCGATCGGCACCCTGCAACGTGTTGCCACAGGTTTACCGGAGCCTATCAGCCACCAGATCAGAAAGCTCGCCGACCAGACTGCCCAGGTGCTGAACGTCGAAGCACTGCGCGAACTGGAGCGACGTTGGGATGCTGACGTGTACAGTTTTTTCCAGCAACGCCTGGCAGGCCGCTACCCCTTTGTGGTGAAGGCACCCGATGCTTCTTTGGATGACTTCGAGGCGTTCTTCGGGCCGAAAGGGCGCCTGCAGCAGTTTAATGATCGGTATCTCAAGGTTTTCCTGAAGGACAACCTTGAGGCTTTGCAGTCCGCTCAGCACGGGCAATCCCTGATTCGTGCCGACGTGATCGAGCAGCTCGAGCTGGCGGAGCGCATCCGCGAAACCTTCTTCGATCAGCGTGGCCAGCTGAGTGTGCAGTTCAGCATCGAGCCCTTGGGGCTCAGTGCGAACCAGCGTACCAGCCTGCTGGACCTGGATGGCCAGTTGATTGCCTACACCCATGGCCCAAGCCATATCACGGGTATTGTCTGGCCCAATACCCTGGGGCAGCAGGTCCGTAGCAATCTCACCTTGCTAAGGCAAAATGGCAACAGCAGCAGCCTGGAGTACCGTGGCCCGTGGTCGATGTTCCGCTTGCTCAGCCGCGGCGCGCTCAATGGCCGGACGGCGACCAGCGTGGACCTGAGCTTCCGGACCGGAGATGGCGTGATGCGCTATCGGCTTAACGCTGAAAAAGCCTTCAATCCTATTACCCAGCAACCGTTCAAAGGCTTCCGCTTGCCCCGAGGCTTATTGCAACAGCCAGCCAATGGGGTGCAGGCGGCGCTATCGGATGAGCAGCGACTATGAACATCGTCAGGGGCGCAATGCATTGACTGGGCAGGCTTTCGAAGCCTGGGTATGCGCTGGCTGCCCCCGGCCTCTGATTACTCCACAGCCTCGGCCACGCCCCGATCCTCACCCAGGAACCCGCCACTCTGGTGCTGCCACAACCGTGCATAGGTACCCTGTTTTGCCAACAGTTCGGCATGGGTGCCTTGCTCGATGATGCGCCCTTCATCCATCACGATCAGCCGGTCCATGGCGGCGATCGTCGACAACCGGTGGGCGATGGCGATAACGGTCTTGCCCTGCATCATCTCATCCAGGCTCTCCTGAATGGCCACTTCCACCTCCGAGTCCAGCGCGCTGGTGGCTTCGTCAAGCAGCAGGATCGGTGCGTTCTTCAGCATCACCCGGGCAATTGCAATGCGCTGGCGTTGGCCGCCAGACAGCTTGATACCGCGTTCACCCACCAGGGTGTCATAACCGCTGTTGCCCTGGCGGTCACTGAGCTGGCTGATGAAACCGTCGGCCTGGGCATTGGCCGCAGCAGCACGGATCTGTGCTTCGGTAGCATCGGGGCGGCCATAGGCAATGTTGTCGCGAATCGAACGGTGCAACAGCGAGGTGTCCTGAGTGACCATGCCGATGGCGCTGCGCAGGCTGTCTTGCGTGACCTTGGCGACGTTCTGCCCGTCGATGCGTATTTCCCCCTTATCCACGTCGTAGAAGCGCAGCAGCAGGTTGATCAAGGTGGATTTACCGGCGCCGGAGCGGCCGACCAAGCCGACTTTTTCGCCTGGACGAATGTGCAGCGTCAGCTCATTGAGCACCTGGCGCTCGCCGTTGTAGTTGAAGCTGACCTTGTCGAAACTCACCGCGCCACCCGTGGTGACCAGCTCTGCAGCACCCGGCGCATCCTGTACCTTGGGGCCGCGGGTGAGGGTGGCCATACCGTCCTGCACGGTGCCGATGTTTTCGAACAGCGAGGTAATTTCCCACATGATCCAGTGCGACATGCCGTTGACGCGCAAGGCCATGGCGGTGATTGCCGCCACGGCCCCGGTGCCGACCTGGCCCTGGTGCCACAGCCACAGTGCATAGCCACCGGCACCAAAGATCAAGCCCACCACCAGCGCCTGGTTGACGATTTCGAACTGGCTCACCAGGCGCATCTGGCGAAAACCGGTCTGCTTGAAGTCTTCCATGGCTGCGCGCGCAAAGTGCGCTTCGCGGTTGGAGTGCGAAAACAGTTTCACCGTGGTGATGTTGGTGTAAGCGTCAGAAACCCGGCCGGTCATCGACGATCGGGCATTGGCCTGCTCCTGCCCGACTTTGCCCAGCCGGGGTACGAAGTACAGCATGGCCAAGCCGAACAGCACGACCCAGGCAATGAAGGGCAGCATCAGTTTCAGGGCAAAGCCGCCGGCCAGGGCAATGATCGCGATGAAATACACGCCAATCCCCGGCAGGATTTCGATAAGGGTGAACAGCACATCGCGCACTGCCAGTGCCGTCTGCATCACCTTGGTTGTGACCCGGCCAGAAAACTCGTCAGAAAAGAACGACAAGCTTTGGCGCAACATCAGGCGGTGAAAGTCCCAACGCAGCCGCAGCGGCAGGTTGATCGCCAGCACCTGGTGCTGAACCATGGTGCGCAGCGCCACCAGCCCGATGCTGACCAGCAGGACGATGCCGATACCCCACAGCACACGGCTCTCCTCGGGGCCAACAGTACCGCCTGCCTGCCAGGACGCGAGCAGGTCGACCACCTGGCCGAGGAACGCGAACAGCCAGGCTTCGTATATCGACACCCCGGCACTGAGCAGTGCCAGCGCCAGAATGTAGCCACGGGCGCCGCGGGTACAAGCCCACATGAAGCGCAACAGGCCAACGGGCGGCGGTGGTACTTCGTCGGGTGGGAAGGGGTCGAGCCGACGTTCAAAGATACGCAGCATGCTTGTCTCCGGAAAACGGTTTTTGCCTGGCCAATGCCCTGCCGGCTTGCCTTTGCCGACTTTGTTTTTAACCCGGAAAAGGTCGGCCTTGGGGTGTTTGTTAACAAACCTTTGCAACTCATTACATTTCAGATTGATTTCATGCTGCCCTGATGCTGTATAATTGACGCGACTTTGTGCTCGGTATCCTTTTCGTCGTTTTTTTGACATGAGTCATAAGGCGTCAGCAGAGGATGTGACACATTCCGCCTTCAAACCGTTTCAATTTACCTTTTGTAGAGCCAGTGTTTTGACTAATGGAATGCAGTTGTTGGCGATTTCCGGCCTGAGCGTCGAGAGCAGCCAGCTTCATCAACAAGGACTGTACTGGTTAGCCTGTGACGCCGCCGAAGGCGCCTCCTTGCTATGCCGCCAGGTGGTCGAAGGCATGCCCGATAATGCCAGGGCAGCCCTGATCGCCGATGCGCAAGCCATGGATGACGTGCTGGGTGCGCTCAACGCAACGCGCGGCCCGGCCGAGCTCGCGTTGTATGAGGCCAACTCGCAAGCCATCCGTTATCTGGTTGAAGACCTGCCTCGTCTTGATGCCCGTGGGCGTGTGCTGGTGCTGCTGGCACCGGCACACGCCTAGGCGGATACCGAAGTCGAGCACTGGTGCAATGCGCTGCGCCCGGCGTTGTTGGCTGAAGCGGCGTTGCTGCTGGTCGTCAGTGGGGGACAGAGCACCGCCTTGGTCGAGCGCCTGCGCGTTTTCAACCAGTGCCTCGACGGCCTGGGGCAGGTGTACCGCGGCAAAGGTGGGGTGCGCTACCTGCAGCATTTCTGGAGCAACCCGCTTGGCAAAGCAGCCACCCGGGACATGGAGCTGACTCGGCTGAGCGCGGGGTTTGCCGTTGCTGCCACGCCTCAGGCACCCAGCGACACCGGTGGCGACGAGTTGCTGTGCCTGGCCCAGCGCCCAGTACTGGAAGGCGCGCCAGCCTTTTCTGAACACTGGCAGGTCTGCGAAAGCTTTGAGGAACTGGGGGGCAAAGCCAGCCGGGCGGTGTCTGCCACGGTGATCTTTGCCATGGACGGTGGGCAGCGTCTGGATAGCCTGGCGCGCCAACTGCACCACCTGCGGCAGTCGCGTGGCAACGCCTTGAAGCTGGTGGTGCGCGAAATGGCGCCGACCCTGCGTTATCAAGACGAACAGTTGCTGCTGGCTTGTGGTGCCAGCCAGATCGTGCCGTTCGGTGCCAGCTTGTCACGCTTCCTGACCATGGTCGAGAGCATCCAGGGTTACGTCTGGCGTCGACACCTGCCAACCGACTTCGATGCCTTGCTGGCACGCCTGCGGCCGCTGGCCATCTGCGGGTTGGTAGCGCCACGGGCGTTCGCCGAGGCTGTGCAAAGCATGTGGCATGGGGTGCGCAACGGCGAAATCGTCCACCAGTTGCTGGTGTTGCGTCCGGCGCCCGGCCTGACCCCGCTGCAGGCTTGCTCGCGTACGGTATTCCGCCGTGATGGCGACATTGCCTGCGTGGTTGGCGAGGTGCTGTTCCTGTTCCTGTTCGCTTGCCGCTCGGAAGGGGTCGAGCAGGCGCTTGACCACATCTTCCAGCTGTCATGGAAAGAGCTGTTCATCAGCCAGGAGGTGCTTGCCGGTGTCGACAGCCTGACCACTCCGGCCTTCCTCGACAGCTACCTACCGCAGCCACCCCGCAGCGACACGGCGGCGCAACTGCCTGCACAGGTGACCTCGGGCAGGTTGGCTGGTCGCTGACCGCCTCGCGCCGGCCGATGAGCAATTCATTGCTGTCGTTCGCCGGCGCACGCGACCGCCCGACGGGCGTGCGCTGGGGCGGGGTCACTGCCAATGGCGCCACGCTCGGCCTGAGCTGGGACCAAGGTGGCGACAACGGGGTGTGGGCCAGCCTGGGGCACCATTGGCTGTACGGCGAAAACGTGGCCGACAACCAGCGGACCCGGGCCATGGCCGGCTTTTACCACCGCGTGGTGGAAAAGGCCGACGAGCGTGTCCGTGTTGGCGTGACGCTGATGCACTGGCGCCATGACAAGGACCTGGGCGGCTACAGCCTGGGGCAGGGCGGTTACTACAGCCCGCAGCGCTACAGTTCGGTGGGCGTGCCGGTCAGTTATGCCTGGCGCAACTACGACTGGTCGCTGCTGCTGGAAGGTTCCGTCAGCTGGTCTCAGGCTCATAGTGGCAGTAGCCGCTTGTACCCGGACGCACACATCAACCGCAAGGTACTGGCGAATTATGGCGTCGATTCCAACATCGATGCGATGACCGAAGCCAGCGACAGCAGCGGGTTGGGCTACCGCCTGCGCGGTCTGTTCGAACGGCGCCTGAGTGACCAGTGGGTACTGGGCGGCGGCTTCGACTGGCAGCACAGCGATGACTATGCGCCTAGCCATGGCATGCTCTACCTGCGCTACCTGTTCGAACCGTGGCGAGGCAACCTGGCCCTGCCGGTGACACCGCTGGAGCCTTACAGCGAGTGGCGGTGACGGCAATCGCTGCGTTGCAAGGGGTGCGCCTGCACGGGGCGATGCGGGCCAAGGGTTGACACCAGGCACGCCGCCCCACCATTATCCAGCCATACCTAAGCAACGGGCTTGCCAGCATGTCCACATCCAACCACGCCATTTCCGCTTCGGGCTTCATCGCTCAGGCAGACGCGTGCGTTGCCGTTGCCAAGAAATCCAAGAAACAGCCGCTCATCTGACCGAGGCGCGCTGTCTCGTCAGGTGGGCTGACGAGACAGAAGGCGCCAGGTATCCCTGCCACCACTTCCACTCTTCGCCCTGCTGACGCTGACTTTCGGTCAACATCAGGAGTTTTTGCATGTCGAATTTCCGTGGTATCTGGATCGCCCTCGTCACGCCAATGCGCGCCAATGAAATCGACTTCCCAGGCCTGGAAAAGCTGGTGAAGAAGCTGCTCGAAGACGGTGTGGCCGGTTTTGTGGTGTGCGGTACCACGGGTGAGGCAGCGGCGTTGTCCAAGGCCGAGCAACTGGCAGTGCTGGATGCCGTGCTGGCCTGGGTGGAGCCTGGCAGGGTGGTGATGGGCCTGTCAGGTTACAACCTGGGTGAGTTGCTGGCCTTCCAGGCTGAAATCCAGCAACGTGACATTGGCGGACTGCTGGTTCCCGCACCTTGCTATATCCGCCCTTCGCAGGCTGGCATCGAAGCCTTCTTCGCCACCGTGGCCGATGCCGCCAGCGTGCCAGTGATCGTCTACGACATTCCCTACCGCACTGGCGTACGCATCGAACGTGAAACCCTGCGCCGTATCGTGCGCCATCCACGCATTGCAGCGGTGAAAGACTGTGGTGGTGACAGCGAGACGACCATGGCCCTGATCGAGGACGGCCACGCCCAGGTGCTGGCCGGTGAAGACCTGCAGATCTTCAATAACCTGTGCCTGGGTGGGGCAGGGGCCATTTCAGCCTCCGCACATGTGCGCGCCGACCTTTACGTACGCATGGTGGAGCAGGTTGACAGCGGTGATTGGGCCGCCGCGCGTGGTACGTTCTACCAGTTGCTGCCCTGGATCAAAGTGGCCTTTGCCGAGCCCAACCCGGCCGTGGTCAAGGCGGCGTTGCAGCTGCAAAGCCTGATTGCAGACGAGCTGCGCGAGCCCATGCAGGCGTGCACAAATACCACCCGAGACAAGCTGCAAAGCGTGCTGTGTTCGCTCGGCGCCTGAAGCGGCAACGGTTGATGGCGGGTTGACAAGCCGCCACACCCTTGGTCGGTTCGGGGTCGGCGGGTGCCTCGCGAGCGGATTTCTGCCAGCTACGCGCTGAGACAGAGTATTGCCAGGGCCGCTTTGCGGCCCTGTCGCGACTCCAGGTTGCTCCTACGCTGGCTGGGTCGGCAGGCGCTTTTCCATCGGCTGATACACCAGCCCGGCAAACTCACCCACGTCGCCTGCCAGGGTGAAGCCGTAGCGTTGGTAGGCGGGTACAGAAGACAGTGATGCCTTTACCGTCACCACCTCAGCGCTGGCATGCTCCAGTGCTGCGTTCATCAGGCGCTTGCCTATACCCTGACGTTGCAGGCCTGGTGCAATGAACAGCATCGCAACGTGGCGGCCTTCCTTGAGCTCGATCAGCCCCGCGATAGCACCTTCGACAAAACACGCCAGCATAAGGTTGCCACCTTGCATACGCTCGGCAAACGCCTGGGGTGCTGACACCTGGGTAAAGGTCTCGATACCTTGCGCCGACAGCGTGGGCGCAACTGCCTGCATGAAGGTATCCATGCACAAGGCGCAGGCCTGGGGGAGGTCGTCAGGGGTGAGCGTGCGTACTTGCATGGTAATCGTCCTTGTCGGGTGTCCTTCTGCTGCCCACTTTAACCTGTTACGGGTTCAAGGGCTGATGCGGTATCAAGCTGCCCTGGCAGCGCCCGGCTTGCGTTCGCCAATCAGGATGTCTTCGAAGAATGCCCCGACAGGTTCGGTAGGGTGGCACAGTTGTATCTCCAGCACCCACACCACCTCGCTCGGGACAATCTCCACCTCGGCCAGCTTGTCCTGGCTATACAACACATGCGGGAAGTCAGCGATGCGATGCCCGGCCAAGTTGCGCTCCAGCTGCCAACCTTTGGCCTGGGCACTGCGCTCGGCGAAGTCATACAGTTCACGTCCGGTCAACCCGCGGCCCCAGGCCTGGCGGGTCTCGTCGAACACTTCATGCAGTGCCTTCACGCAGGCGTGGTGCAGGGCGTGCTGGCCAAACACGAAGGTATCGCCATAGTCACCTTCATAGCCATCCCAAACCGGGCCAACGTCGACAACGACGATGTCCGTGGTACGTAACACGCGTTGAAGGTCAATGCCTTGCCGTGGCGTACGCACGGTATCGTCACCAAAACGGATGTAGGTGGGGTGCCAGGTGTGTGAGGCGCCCATCGCCTGCAGGGTATGCGCGGCCATCTCCAGTGCCTGGGCGGTGGTCATGCCGACTTGCAGTTGGCTGGCAATGGCGGCCACGGCCCGCACCGACTGCTCGCGGGCAGCGAGCATGCCGTCCAGCGAATAACGCGGGCCGACCTTTTCCAGCTCAGGGTGCAGCGGGTTGGCTGAGGAAGCCTGCGTTGTCAGTGCGCCGCTGGCGACAAAGGCCTCGGCGACAAAGCGATGGGGCTTTACCCCTGCTGCAAGGCATTGTTCGCGGGCCTGGGTGATCATCGTGGCATTGCCACAGGCATAGACTTGGGCTTCGTGCCAGCGATGTGTCTGGCTGAGCGCCACCTGCTGTATACGTGCCTGGGCCGAGAGCACCGGTTGCCAGCGAAAGTGCGGGTGCACACGGCTGGACACGTCGAGAAATTCGCGATCATAAAAATCCGCCGGCGAAGAGCCGCCCCAATACAGCGTGACGTCGGCATCGCCGGCCAAGGCTGTCAGCAACAGCGGCTTGATGCCGGCGTAACCTGTGCCGGTGGCGAAAAGGATCAGCGGGCGTTGGTCATCGTGCTGCCAGGTACAGGCGCCCAGCGGGCCTTCGAGCTTTACCGTTGCACCTGCTTGCAGGGTGGGCAGCAAACCTTCAGTGAACAGGCCGCCGCTGACCTTGCGGATGTGAAACACCAGTTGCCCTTGTGCCTGGGCAGGCAGGTTGGCAATGGAGAAACAGCGGCTGTCGCCGTTGTCCAACTGAAACCGCATGTACTGGCCCGCCCGCACCTCCAGCGGCTGAGCAGGTTGCAACACCAGCTCGACGATATCTGCGCTCAGCGCGCGCTTGCCAACCACCTGTGCCTGGGTTTCCAGTGCGGGTGCGTCCAGTGACCAGCCGGGTATTTCCAGGCGCATGTCGCTGCAGGCGTGGCTCTGGCACAGCAACATCTCGTCGGCGGCCAAGGGGTAGGAAGGCGGCGGCGTGTCCGCATCCCGCTGCTTGTCCTGATGCTGCCCCGACACCACCTTGACCTTGCACGAGCCGCAGGCGCCGCGGCGGCAGGAGAAGGGTACCGGCAGGCCGCTGGCGAGCATGGCGTCGAGCAGCAGCTCCTGGCTGGCTTCGAAGGTTTTGCCCGAGGGCGAAATTTCAATGACGTGGCGGCTTTGCATGAGCACCTCGGGGCAAATGGAGGTTCGATTGTTGCTATAGTCCAGGACCAGCAGAACCTCCAGTTTTGGATATTTCATATGGTCCAGCTTCGTAAATGGCAGCCACTGCTCAAACTCGATGGGGCACAAGCTTCGTACCGGCAGATCGTCGAAGGGTTGGTGGCCGCAATCAGCGAGGGTCGCCTGCGCCCTGGCACGCCGTTGCCGGGCACGCGGGAGATGGCGCAACTGCTGAACGTCAATCGCAAGACCGTGATCCTTGCTTATGAGGAAGCCGAAACCAAAGGCTGGCTGCAAAGCGTGCAACGCCGGGGCACCTTTGTCAGCCAACAGCTGGCGCCTGGCACAGCGGCCGTTTGCGGTGCCGTGCGGCCTTTTGCCCTGGCGCTGCCAGAGGAACCTGCCGTTGCCTACTTCAAGGCGAACGAACAGGCTGTAGCCCAACAAGGCCGGCCAGGGGCCTTGTTCTTCGACAACGGCGCCTGTGACCACCGCCTGCTACCGCAGGCTGTACTGCACCGCTATTACCGCAATGCCTTGCGCAGCAGCTTCAGCAGCAATAGCGTGCGCCACGGCAGCGAGTGCAGCAGCCGCTACCTGCGCAGCGCCCTGGCCGACATGCTGCGGCACAATCGCAGCCTGAACGTGGGCGCCGAGCATATCTGCCTGACCCAGGGGGTGCAGATGTCGCTGTCCCTGGTGGCCAGTGTGTTGCTCAAGCCGGGTGACGTTGTGCTGGTCGAGCGCCTGAGTTACCCCCCTGCCTGGGAGATCTTCCGTCAGCTGGGTGCCCGCCTGGTGACCGTGGAGCTGGACCATGAGGGCTGCCGGGTCGATCAGCTCGAGGCCCTGTGCCGGCAGCACAAGGTGCGGATGATGTACATAACACCCCATCACCAGTTCCCGACCACGGTCAGCCTGCCAGCCGGGCGCAGGCAACAGTTGCTGGAGCTGGCGCGCCAGCATGCCTTTTGCGTGGTCGAAGAAGATTACGACTACGAATACCACTTTGCCGGGCGGCCTTATCTGCCGTTGGCCAGCGACCGCCAGCAGCGGCACGTGATTTACATTGGCTCACTGTCCAAGCCTTTGGGCAGCACGTTCCGTTGCAGCTATATCGTGGCACCGGTGGAAGTGACAACCGTGCTGGAACGCAGGGCGATGTTGACCCTGGGGCAGGGCGATGCAGTCATGCAGCAGATGTTGGCGGACCTGATCAATGATGGCGAACTGAAGAAGCACCTGCGCCGGGTCAACCGCGAGTACCGGCGCCGGCGCGAGACTTTGTTGGGGTGTTTGCGCGATGCGTTCGGCGAACAGATCAGCGTGCAGGCGCCAGAAGGTGGCCTGGCGCTGTGGGTGAGGTTTGCCGATGAGATCAACGTGGATCAGTTGGTCGACAAAGCGCTGGAACGGGACCTGGTGGTGCGCAGTGGGCGACAGTTTTCACCGTTTGGCCATGCCGAGAATGCCTTGCGCCTGGGGTTTGCTTCGCTGGATGCGGATGAGATCCGGCAGGCGACCCAACGCCTGGCAGACGCCGCGAAAGCGATTGGCAAGGCGCGGTGGCTGTAGGCACGGCCTTCTGTCGCGACAGGGGATGGCACGGGCTTCGGCCGTGTTCGCGGGCAAGCCCGCTCCCACAGTGATCGCGCTGGCCTCAGGACTTGTGCAAGAGGGTTCCGCCCCCGAGGGTCGCGAAGCCTCTGGGTCTCAACGCATTCCGTTCGGTTACCGCACATAACCGCATCACGGCGCCTCAAGCCTGCGCCAGCACCTCCGATAGCAGCACACCCACCCTCGAATCTTCGATCAGAAGTGGTGCCAACAAGGAGTACTGCCCGCATGCTTGCCAACCTGAAAATTCGCACCGGAATGTTCTGGGTGTTGTCGCTGTTCAGCCTGACCCTGCTGTTTTCGACGGCCAGTGCCTGGTGGGCTGCCGTGGGTAGCGACCAGCAGATCACTGAACTGGACCAGACTGCGCACCAGTCGGACCGGTTGAACAATGCGTTGCTGATGGCGATTCGCTCCAGCGCCAACGTGTCTTCGGGCTTTATCGAGCAGTTGGGTGGCCATGACGAGAGTGCAGGCAAGCGCATGGCGCTGTCGGTGGAGCTGAACAACAAGAGCCAGGCGCTGGTCGACGAATTTGTCGAAAACGCCCGTGAACCCGCCCTTCGCGTGCTGGCAACCGAGCTGCAGGCTACCTTTGCCGAATACGCCAAGGCGGTGGCGGGGCAGCGTGAAGCGACCCGCCAGCGTTCGCTGGAGCAGTACTTCAAGGTCAACAGCGATGCCGGTAATGCCATGGGGCGTTTGCAAACCCTGCGCCAGCAGCTGGTGACCACACTGAGCGAACGTGGCCAGCAAATCATGCTCGAGTCCGACCGGCGTCTGGCCCGGGCGCAATTGCTGAGCCTGTGCCTGCTGGGCATGACCGTGGTGCTGGCGGTGCTGTGCTGGGCGTTCATTGCCCAGCGTGTGTTGCACCCCCTGCGTGAAGCCGGTGGGCATTTCCAGCGCATTGCCAGTGGTGACCTGAGTGTGCCGGTGCAAGGGCAGGGTAACAACGAAATCGGCCAACTGTTCCATGAGCTCCAGCGCATGCAGCAGAGCCAGCGCGACACCCTTGGGCAGATCAACAACTGTGCCCGGCAGCTGGACGCCGCCGCCTCGGCGTTGAACGCGGTCACCGAGGAAAGCGCCAACAACCTGCGTCAGCAGGGGCAGGAGCTGGAGCAGGCCGCGACTGCCGTGACCGAAATGACCACGGCAGTGGAGGAGGTGGCGCGCAACGCGATCACCACCTCGCAAACCACCAGTGAATCCAACCAGCTGGCCGCGCAAAGCCGCCGGCAAGTCAGCGAAAACATCGACGGCACCGAAGCCATGACCCGCGAGATCCAGACCAGCAGTGCGCACCTGCAGCAGTTGGTGGGGCAGGTGCGGGACATCGGCAAGGTGCTGGAAGTGATCCGCTCGGTGTCCGAGCAGACCAACCTGCTGGCGCTCAATGCTGCCATCGAGGCGGCCCGTGCCGGTGAGGCCGGGCGCGGCTTTGCGGTGGTGGCGGATGAGGTGCGCACACTGGCCTATCGCACGCAACAATCGACCCAGGAAATCGAGCAGATGATCGGCAGCGTGCAGGCGGGGACCGAAGCTGCGGTGGCATCCATGCAGGCCAGCACCAACCGCGCCCAGTCGACACTGGACGTGACCCTGGCCTCGGGGCAAGTGCTGGAGGGCATCTACAGTGCGATCGGCGAAATCAACGAGCGCAATCTGGTCATTGCCAGTGCGGCCGAAGAGCAGGCTCAGGTGGCGCGGGAAGTAGACCGCAACTTGCTTAACATCCGCGAACTGTCGAACCATTCCGCGGCGGGTGCGCAGCAGACCAGCGAGGCGAGCAAGGCGTTGTCGGGGCTGGTGGGGGAGATGACGGCGTTGGTGGGGCGGTTCAAGGTTTGAGGCGCTGCGCCTGCGTGGAACATTAAGATAAGGTTAAACTTATTTAAAGTTCCCCTTGCGGGTTGACTTCGATACTACGCTTGAATAAAGTTCGACCGCCCCGAGCGCGGGGCCTTTTTTCCCTTCACTGAAGAATTCAATGGACACAGTATCTCGTCGCTGCCTGACCTTTGCCAAATGGCCTGGTCAGGCACTTGAACCGGAACACCGGTCCCGACACCCTGGTCGGGCAAGCCGCGCCAGAGCCTGATGCTCCGCCGTGACTTGCCGCCGCCGGTGTTGGCCGGTTGGAGGCAAGCTCATGAACCTCACGTCATTCGTTTCACATCGCCAGCCTGCGTGCCTTGCGCCGCAACAGGCCGGCGCCTGGCCGCGGCGTCTGCACGGCTACCTTGACCACCACCAGCACCCCCCAAGTAGTTGCGGGGTGCTGGCGCGTCTTCATGCACGCTTGAGCCCCGCACTTCTCACTGAATAAAAGATATTGAACGGTATCTTTGTGCTCGAACTTTTCACGTTAAAAGTTCGCGGGATAACTATTGCCCTGTGTTTATGAAAAGGAATCAAACCATGGATTGCGCGAGTAGAAAGTTCGCTGCCGACACAACTTCCGACTCTCGGCAGCGGACAGACAACTGTCGGAAAGAACCAGCATTATTCAGCGACCCGACATGCCTTCGTTCACCGCCTGAGTGAAACGTCTGTGTGTCGTGCCGCCGCAGCGGCAGGAGCACAGCAACATGACTGTCAAACACCGTAACACCTCATCGGCCAAGGCCGAACGCGAAACCCGCCTGTCCACCCGCGCCGCCCGTGAAGCGCGCAATGGCCTGGCGGTCACCCTCGCCAACCTCGATGCCAGCGAACAGGGCCTGACCGAGCACGAAGCCGCCAAGCGCCTGGCGCGCGATGGGGCCAACCAGGTTGCCCACGACCCGCAACCCCACGCCCTGGTGCAGCTGCTCAAGGCCCTGAACAACCCGTTCATCTATGTACTGCTGACCCTGGCCGGGATCAGCTTTGTCACCGACTACTGGCTGCCGGTCAGCGCAGGCGAAGCAGACGATGCCGACCTGACCAAGGTCATCATCATCATGACCATGGTCAACCTCAGCAGCCTGCTGCGCTTCTGGCAGGAGTACCGCTCGAACAAGGCTGCCGACGCGCTCAAGGCAATGGTGCGCAGTACTGCCACGGTGTTGCGCCGCGAGCAGATCGGGCAAGCCCCGCGCCTGCGCGAAGTGCCCATGGACGAACTGGTGGCCGGCGACATCGTGCAGCTTTCTGCAGGTGACATGATTCCCGCCGATATCCGCCTGCTCGAAGCGCGTGACCTGTTTATCAGCCAGGCCGTGCTCACTGGCGAGGCGTTGCCGGTCGAAAAGTACGACACCTTGGGTAATGTCGCGCAGAAGTCCGCCGCCGAGCATGGCGTACATCAGGACAACCTGCTCGAGTTGCCGAACATCTGCTTCATGGGGACCAATGTGGTCAGTGGCCGCGCCCGCGCCGTGGTGGTCGCCACCGGCCGACGCACCTATTTTGGCTCGCTGGCCAAGGCCATTGCCGGTTCGCGCAGCCAGACCGCTTTTGACCGCGGCGTGAACAGCGTCAGCAGCCTGCTGATCCGCTTCATGCTGGTGATGGTGCCGGTGGTGTTCATGATCAACGGTGTGGTGAAAGGCGACTGGGGTGATGCCTTCCTCTTCGCGCTTGCCGTGGCAGTGGGGCTGACCCCGGAAATGCTGCCGATGATCGTCAGCGCCAACCTGGCCAAGGGCGCCGTGGCCATGGCCCGGCGCAAGGTGGTGGTCAAACGCCTGAACGCCATCCAGAACCTGGGCTCCATGGACGTGCTGTGCACCGACAAGACCGGCACGCTCACCCAGGATCGGATCATCCTCGAGCACTCTGTGCGCTTCGACGGCCAAACCGACAAGCGCATCCTTGAGCTGGCCTGGCTCAACAGCCATCACCAAAGCGGCATCCGCAACCTGATGGACCAGGCCGTGCTGCATTTCGCCGGCCAGGACCGCCAGTTCCAGGCGCCTTACGCCTACGCAAAGGTCGACGAACTGCCGTTCGACTTCATCCGCCGCCGCCTGTCAGTGGTGGTGAAGAATGCCTTGGGCGATCACCTGCTGGTAAGCAAAGGGGCGGTCGAGGAAATGCTCGCCATCGCCACCCATGTGCAGGAAGGCGACAAGGTGGTTGCCCTCGATCCGTGCCGCCGCCAGCAGCTGATGGCCAGTGTCGATGCCTTCAACCAGGACGGCTTCCGCGTGCTGGTGGTTGCCACCCGGCAGATCCCGGCGGCCGAAGGCAAGGCGCAGTATCACACCGAAGATGAGCGCGATCTGGTCATCCAGGGCTTGCTGACCTTCCTCGACCCGCCCAAGGAAACGGCCGGCCCGGCCATTGCCGCCTTGCGCGACATGGGCGTGCAGGTAAAGGTACTGACCGGCGACAACCCGGTGGTCACGTCCAAGGTCTGCCGTGAAGTGGGCCTGGCGCCAGGCCAGCCGTTGCTCGGCCAGGACATCGAGGGCATGGACGACACCACCCTGAAGCTTCAGGTGGAGGAGCGCACCGTCTTCGCCAAGCTCACCCCGTTGCAGAAATCACGGGTGCTCAAGGCCCTGCAGGCCAATGGTCACACCGTGGGCTTCCTTGGCGACGGCATCAACGATGCCGCCGCCCTGCGCGATGCTGACGTCGGTATCTCGGTGGACAGCGGCACCGACATCGCCAAGGAATCGGCCGACATCATTTTGCTGGAAAAGAGCCTGATGGTGCTCGAGGAGGGCGTGCTCAAAGGCCGCGAAACCTTCGGCAACATCATGAAGTACCTGTGCATGACCGCCAGTTCCAATTTCGGCAACGTGTTCTCGGTCCTGGTGGCCAGTGCGTTCATTCCGTTCCTGCCGATGCTGGCGATCCACTTGTTGCTGCAAAACCTGATGTATGACTTTTCCCAGCTGTCGCTGCCCTGGGACCGCATGGACAAGGCGTTCCTCAGCAAGCCACGCAAATGGGATGCCCGCAACATCGGCCGCTTCATGTTGTGGATAGGTCCTACGTCGTCGATCTTCGACATCACCACGTTCGCCCTGATGTGGTACGTGTTCGCCGCCAACAGCGTCGAAATGCAGGCGTTGTTCCAGTCTGGCTGGTTCATCGAGGGCTTGCTGTCACAGACGCTGGTAGTGCACATGCTGCGCACTCGCAAGGTACCGTTCTTCCAGAGCACCGCTGCATTGCCGGTGGTATTGGCAACGGGGCTGGTCATGGCATTGGGTATCTACATCCCGTTCTCCCCGGTGGGCGCGATGGTTGGCCTGGTGCCGCTGCCGTGGGAGTACTTCCCTTGGCTGGCCGCCACCCTGCTGAGCTACTGCGTGGTCGCCCAGGCCATGAAGACCCTCTATATCCGCCGTTTCGGCCAGTGGTTCTGAGCGATGCAAGGAGAGCAGACCATGCGAGTACTGATTTGTGCAGGACGCAACTACGCCGACACCCGACGCTGCCGCCAGGCCTTGGACGACGTCCAGCGCCAGCGGCCGATCCGGGTGTTGATCCACGGTGGCAGCCAGTTTCTTGGAGGGGAAATCGAAAGCTGGGCGCGCGAGCATGGCGCCGATCTGGTGCGTTACCCGCCAAACTGGCAGCTGCACGGCAAGCAGGCCGAACGCTTGCGCAACCTGTTCATGCTCAATGACAGCCGCCCTGACCTGTTGCTTGCCTTGCCCGGTGGCGATGACACCGAGGAGCTGCTGGCCAGGGCCCGTGGCGCCGAGGTTCAGGTGATGTGCGCCAGGCAACCACGCCAGCCCGAGCGGGGCGATTGCAGCTAATGCAAGCGCCTGGGGCCGTACGGTACCTGCGGGCTTGTCCGCGAAGCAGGCGCCTCGGTTTCACGGCCTCAAGCTTTGCGCAGCCGCCCTGGGCGGCTGCTTAACCTGGCTGCGCCGCCAGATCGTTACTGACGTTGCGCCCCAGCACCAGCACGGTCACAAAGCCACAGCCCACCAGCGCCGTGGCCAGGCTCAGCAGTACCGCAGTGCCCATATGGTCTACGACTTGCCCGCCGAAGAACGAGCCCACGGCAATGATCACCTGGAACAGGGCCACGAACAGCGGCATGCCACGTTCGACATCCTTGGGCGCCACGACAAACATCCAGATATTGGCACAGGCCGGGAACGCACCGAAGGCAAAGCCCCACAGCGCGATCAGCATGGCGGCGCCCGTCATGCCGGTGGCGAAGTGCGGGAACAGGGCGGTGCTGACTGCGATCATGAGCGCGACCAGCATCAGGGTATGCCGCACGCTGCGGTTGGCCGCAAAGCCGGCGAAGATGTTGCCCATGAAGCCGGCCACGCCATACAGCAGCAACAATGAACCGATCGTAGGCCCGTCAAAGCCGGCATTCTGTTTGAAGAACGGTGCGACGTAGGTATACGCCGCAAAGTGCGCCAGGCCGATCAGCAACACGGCGATCAAACCGACCCGTGCTTGCGGGTTGATGAACAACGCCGGCAGGTCGCGGATGCGGATGGCCTTTTCCGGCATCAGCCGCGGCAGCAGGAACACCTGTGCCAGCAGCACCGGTACGCCTACCAGTGCAGTGACCAGGAACGTCATGCGCCAGCCCATCAGGCCACTCAGCCAGGTGCCGACAGGCACGCCCACGACCGTCGCCAGGGTTACGCCCGCCATGATGATGGAGTTGGCTTTGGCTACGCCCATCCCGTCAGGTGCCAGGCGGCCGCTGAGGGCGATGGCTGTCGCCCAGAAGCCGCCGATACTGATACCCAGTAGCACACGGCCGACCAACAGCAGGTTGAAGTCGCCGGCGTAGGCCACGATGGCGTTGGCGATGATCATGATCAGCGTCAGGCCGATCAGCAGGTAGCGCCGGTCCAGCGCGCCGACGCCTACGGAAATCAACGGGGCGGCTAACGCAGCCATGATCCCTGGCAGGGTCACCATCAGGCCGGCAAGGCCTGCACTGATGCCAAGGTCGCTGGCCACATCGTTCAGCACCCCCACCGGGAGGAACTCACTGGTGACCAGGGCGAAAGCACCCACGGCTACCGAGAGGATTGCCAGCCATTGCTGGGTCACGCTTTGTTGGCTATGTTCGGGAAGGCCGCGAGGGGCCTGGCTGTTGCTTGGCATGGGTTAGGTTCCATGAGGGATCTCGCCTGTAGCAGGCGCAGGAGCGGGGGGATTTGCAGGGGATTGTAGAGGCGGCCTTGCCTGGCCGACAGGCAGGCCGCTCGATAGTCATCATCAGTGCAATCGATGAAACGTCTTGCGTAGAGCCGCTGCTCTCAGCAATGACGCCCCACTCGCGAATGCTGTGGGCGGGAGGAGCTCTTCCCAAGCCCGCACGTCAGCAGGCAAGGCCAGCCATGGTGGTTTGACCCAGATAGGCGCAACAGGCGGCAGTGCAGAACATTCATGCAGCCTAGGGTGTTACCAGCACATCACACTGCGATTCGTTCAATACATGCTTGGTGACGCTGCCCACCAGCAGTTCCTCCAGCGCGCTTGCCCCCTGCTTGCCGACCACGATCAGGTCGCACTCCAGCTCCTGTTCCTGCTCGGCAATGCGCCAGCCAGGGTCGCCGTGCACGAGGATCTGCCGTGCATCGGCCAGGCCGGCAGCCTCACTCAGCGCCGCGAGCTGTACTTGTGCATCCTTGCGGATGACATTGCGGTAGTGGGTGAGGGTGTCGTGGTCGAGATGGGCGAAGCGCACGCTGGCTTCGAACGGGGCTTCGTACACATGCAGCAGAATGATCTCTGCTTGCGGGGCAATGGCCTTGGCCAATTCGAGGGTGCGCAGTGAAACGGACGAAAAGTCGACTGGCACCAGCACGGTGCGGTAGGCATCACGAGGGGCCGGCTTGACCACTAGCAAAGGGCAGGGCATGCGGTTGAGCAGTTTCTGCACGGTCGAACCCAGCAGCAGGCGCCGCGCCACGCTCTGGCCCCTGGCCCCACACACCAGCAGGTCGCTGTGCTTGTCCTGCACCACCCGGTTGATCTCCGTGATCACCGAGCCGCTGGCGACCTGCACGCCAGCGGAGATACCGTAACGCTGGAACAGCAGCGCTGCCAGTGCATGGGTTTTCTCGCCTGCGCTATCCAGTACGCGTTTCAACAGATCGTCATCAGGCGTCACCAACTGTTTGAGGCGCTCGAAGGGTGCCGGGTTGGCAACGTAGAGCAGGTCCAGCGAGGCCTGTTGCGCATCGCTCAGGTAGGCAGCGCGCTCAGCGGCGTTGCGGGCATGTGGGGAAAGGTCGGTGGCAACCAGTATGTGTTTCATCGGGTTCATGTGGGGCTCCTTGGTCAAGGCGCGCACTGCGATCAAGCGGTAAACCTTGCGCGCTGTGCACCTGTCGGTACTTGAGTCATTCCTTGCGTGCAGCCATCGTCGCGCGAACCCGGCGCGAGGGCTTGATCTGGGTCAATGGCGTGTAGGTGTAGCGGCAGGTCATGCCGGCAACAGCACGCGCAGCAACCCCGTCACGACAATGGCAAATACCACCACCGGCAACAGGGAAAACCGCGCAGCGGCGTACACGGTAAGCCCCAGAGCAATCAGGTCGGCCGGGTGCCCGGAAACGAACTTGGGCGCGATCACGGCAATCAGCACGCAGCCGGGCGCGGCGTTCAGCACCTGGGTCAGTTGCGGGCCCAGGGGGCGGTTGCGCAGCAGTAAAAAACCCAGCGCACGGGTCAGGTAGGTGACCACGGCCATGCCCACGATGGTGACCAGCGTAGCAACGTCAATCATGGCTTGGCCCACAAATAGGCGGTCACCAGGCCGGCTACAGTGCCCGCGAGCACGTACCAGCCACCGGGGATCAGCAGGTAGAACAGCGCTGCGGTGAACAGGCTGAATAACCATGGCAGGGCAGCGTGTACACCTTTCCACAGGCCTTTGAGCAGTACCAGAAAGACCGCGGCGAAGGCCATGTCGAAGCCATAGCTGCGCAGGTCCCCGAGCAATGGCCCGATCTGCGTGCCAAGGCTGGTGAAGGTGACCCAGGTGATCCAAAGGGATAGCGACACGCCCATGAAATAGCACAGGCTGAAGCCACCACGCTGGCGTGCATCGGCCAGGCCCATGGCCCAACTCTCGTCACACATGAAGAACAGCGCTCCTAATGCCTTGGGCAACGGCAGGTGGCTCAAGCAAGGCGCCAGCGTCGCGCCCATCAGCAGGTGGCGGCTGTTGATCAGCAGGGTCATGGCAACAATCACAAGGATTGCTGGCGGTGAGGTCCACAGCTCGATTGCGGCCAACTCCGAGCCGCCACCGAAGTTGAGGCCAGTCATCAGTGCCACTGCGCCGGCTGTCAATTGCTGCTGGGAAGCTTGCGCACCGAGTACCAGGGCAAAGGGGATGAACCCAAGCAATACCGGCAGGGCGGCAACGGCGCCACGGCGCAGTTCGGTGTGCGGCGTGGTGGCGGGTGGGTCGTTCAGTACAGGTTCAAGGGCATTCATGGTCACCTCCAATGGAGGCAAATTATTCCAATTAACGACTGAAATTGGCTTGCGCAGTTGCGCTGATGGGCAGAGCATTTGGCATTTGCTACCGACAATATCGAAAAATAGGTTTTTCAATGCCAATCAAGCTAGATGCCATCGACCGCCGTATCCTCCGGGCGCTGCAGCGCGACGGCAGGTTGCAGAACCAGGAGCTGGCCAAACAGGTTGGCTTGTCTGCCTCGCCGTGCCTGCGCCGGGTACGCCTGTTGGAGGAGGCTGGGGTGATCGAGCGTTATGTGGCGCTGCTGGACCCGGCCAAGGTCTCGCTAGGCCTGACCCTGTTCGTGAGGGTATGGCTCAAGCGTCAGGACCAGGAAACCACGGACGCATTTGTCGAGGCTGTGCGCCAGTTGCCCGAAGTGGTGGAGTGCCATGTGATGGCGGGCGATTGTGATTTGATGCTACGGGTGGTGGCAGCAGACCTGGAGGCCTATCGACGCTTCCAGGTGGCGCACCTGACCAGCCTGAGCGTGGTCCAGAACGTGAAGACCGAAGTCCCGATGGAAAAAATCAAGCTGACCACCGAACTGCCGGTGTAGCTGCAAGGCTGATGACTCAGGGCTGCCTCATCACCGTCTTGACCCTTAGCCTTTCGGCCTGGACTTCCCAGTGGCTTCTGCCAGGAAACCGCATTAACTGTCGCAGCGCTGTCGGCCCTGCAACAGCAGCAGTTCGGTGAGCGTGTCCATGGCCGGTGTTGCCTGGCTGCCTTTACGGGTTACCAACTCGTAGGGGTCGCTGACCGAGCCCATGCTCAAGGGCAGTATGCTGACCTGTTGATTCATTGCACATTGCTGGGCCACGTCGATCGACACCAGTGCAACGAAGTCAGGACGGTTTTGCAACAGCGACAAGGTCGCCAGGATCGAAGTGGTTTCAACCAGGTGCAGCGGGAAGCGCAGCCCGGCATCGTGAAATTCGCGCTCCAGTTGCACGCGCATGGGCATGTTGGCCCGGTAGACGATCCAGCGGCTCTCGGCCAGGTCGGCAAGGCTCAGGCTTGGCGCATGCTTGAGCGGGTGGTCGATGTTGGCGATGACCGCCAGTGTCTCATCCTGGACAAAGGTGCTGGCGAACAGCTGCGGCGTATTGCTGACACTGGTGCGGCACAGGGCGATGTCCAGGCGGCCGCTCTCGATCTGCGTCAGCAGCGACTGGCTGGTGTCTTCGATGATTTCGAACGACATCTGCGGCTGGATGCTGGCCAGCTGTGACACCGCCTTCATCAGCAACGGCACCGCGCCCATGATCGCCCCCACAGCCAGCCGGCCGCCGACCCCACGCAGGATCGCATCCAGATCGTGCCGCAGGTTGGCGATATCGGTCTGCAACAGGCGTGCGTAGCGGATGGCGCAGTGTCCGGCGGCCGTGGGCTCCAGGCCTCGGTTGGTGCGGTTGAACAGCACAGTGCCGAAGGTGGTTTCGATTTCCTGCAAGGCCTTGCTGGCACCAGGCTGGGTAAGCCCGACGCTGCTTGCTGCACCGAGCAGCGAGCGGTGCTCGTCCAACTCGATCAACAAGCGCAGGTGGCGGGCGTGCAGGCGGGACATGATCGAATTGAGCGATGGGGTCATCTGGTATTCGTCCTGGTTATACCGATATGGATTGTTCTCAATACCATGGCCAGCCGCGCATTCCTATACTGGCGCTGCACAGTGTCGCATCCAGTGCGGCTGAAACGCCCAGAACAATAAAGCCAGGAGCCTGCCAAGCCTTATGTCCCTGATCAACTACATCACCCAGATCCAATTCGATATCGGTGCCATTGCCTGCCTGCCCGCCGAATGTGAGCGCATTGGTATAACCAGGCCTTTGATCGTGACCGACCGTGGCGTGCGTGCCGCCGGTATCGTCGATACGGCGTTGAACACCTTCGCCAGCGACACCGCACAACTGCCGATCTACGACGGTACGCCACCCAATCCCAACGAGCATGCCGTGCGTGAGGCCGTGGCCATGTTCAAGGCATATGGCTGTGATGGCATCATCGCCATTGGCGGTGGCTCGGCAATCGACCTGGCCAAGGGGGTGGCTGTGTGTGCCCGGCACGACGGCCCGTTGAAGGGCTTTGCGGTGATCGAGGGCGGCCTGGCCCGGATCACCCCGGCAACTGCGCCGGTGATTGCCGTGCCGACCACCGCCGGCACGGGGAGCGAAGTCGGGCGCGGTGCCATCCTTATACTCGATGACGGGCGCAAGGTGGGGGTGATCTCGCCCCATGTGGTGCCCAAGGCCGCCATCTGTGACCCGGCACTGACCCTCGGGTTGCCGGCACAACTCACGGCTGCCACCGGCATGGACGCGATTGCCCACTGCCTGGAAACTTTCATGGCACCTGCCTTCAACCCGCCTGCCGACGGCATTGCCCTGGACGGCCTGTGGCGGGCCTGGCGCTTCATCGAACGAGCCACCCGCGCGCCGGGCGACCTGGACGGGCGCATCAACATGATGAGCGCATCGCTGCAAGGTGCGCTGGCCTTCCAGAAAGGCCTGGGCTGCGTGCACAGCCTTAGCCACGCGCTGGGCGGGATCAACCCGCGCCTGCACCACGGCACCCTCAATGCGATCTTCCTGCCTGCCGTCATTCGCTTCAACCGCACGGCCGAAACGGTGGTGAGTGAACACAAGATGCAACGCATCGCCCAGGCGATGGGGCTGGCCGATGACAGCCAGATCGAAGATGCCATTCGCCACATGACCCGTACGCTAGGCCTGCCGACCGGCCTTGGCGAACTGGATGTCAACCCGGACCTGTTCCCGCGCATCGTCCAGGGTGCGTTGGCCGATCACAGCCACCGCACCAACCCACGTGAGGCATCTGCCGAGGACTACCAGTGGCTGCTTGAAGCGTCCATGTAAGCCGTTACCTGCTGTTTAACCAATAACAACAAAAGTGAACGCCCATGAATACCAAATATGCGCAACCCGGGCTTGCCCGCGAACCTGAAGCGGTCGCCAGCTCGAACCCGTTCAGAAAGTACCAGGTCATCACCGTCAGCCTGTTGCTGGTGATCGGCATCATCAACTACGTCGACCGCAGTGCGCTGTCGATTGCCAATACGTCCATCCAGCGCGACATGGGCATCACGCCGTCACAGATGGGCATTCTGCTGTCGGCGTTTTCCCTGGCGTATGCCTTTTCGCAACTGCCCTTGGGCATGATCATCGACCGCCTGGGCAGCAAGATTTCGCTGGGGGCGGCCCTGCTGGGCTGGTCGGTGGCACAGACGGCTTCTGGCCTGATCAACAGTTTTTCTGCATTCATCGGGCTCAGGGTGGTGCTGGGGATCGGCGAGGCGCCGATGTTCCCGTCGGCGGCCAAGGCGCTGGCGGAGTGGTTCGAGGCCGAGAAGCGGGGGACGCCGACCGGCATCGTGCTGTCATCGACCTGCATCGGGCCGTGTCTGGCGCCGCCGTTGCTGACGCTGCTGATGGTCACCTGGGGCTGGCGCGGCATGTTCATCGTCACCGGAGTGTTCGGCATTCTGGTTGCCGCCTGCTGGTTCGCCTTCTACAAAAGCAAGGCGCGGTACCTGGCTGAACTGCCTGCCGAGGCGCGTGAGCAACTGCTGGCGGCCCAGGCGCATAAACAGGCGGTGCCAAGCGCCAGGCCCAGTGTGCAGGCACAACTGGCGGCGTGGGCCGAACTGTTCCGCCACAAGAGCACCTGGGGCGCAGTATTGGGCTTCATGGGGGTGATCTACATGCTGTGGCTGCACCTGACCTGGCTGCCAGGCTACTTCGAGCGCGAGCATGGCTTGAGCCTGTACCAGACCGCCTGGGTGGTTTCACTGGCCTATGTGTTCGGCGCGTTGGGCACCATTGTTGCGGGCCGCATCTGCGACCGCCTGGTGAAGAACGGTGCCAGTGTGCTGGGTAGCCGCAAGCGGGTTGTCGTGACTGCGTTGTTCGCGGCGGCCGCATTCACCGTTCCCCTGTCGTTCGGTAGCGGCTTTCTGCTCAGCGTGGCGCTGCTGTGTTGCGCGCTGTTCAGCGTGAACATGGCCAGCTCTACCGCATGGATGATCGCCAACACCGTGGTCGATAGCCAGCGCGTGGCCTCGTTTGGCTCGATCCAGAACTTCGGCGGCTACCTGGCAGGCTCTGTGGCGCCCATCGTGACCGGGTTCAGCATTCAGCAGACCGGGTCCTTCGCTTCGGCATTCCTGATCAGTGCCGCCGTGGCCGCGGTTGCTGCGATGGCTTATGTGTTGTTGTTGAAGCAGCCGGTTTCCACTGATTGCTGAGCATGCACCTGCAGGTGGATTTCATAAGGTAGTTCAATAACAATTTGTGAAGATTGGCATCATGACAATATATTTATCATTATCAATTTCAGGTCATAGCATCTGTTGCCTGCCATCGCCTATCTCAATGAGGTCTTGATGAACCGTTCGCTTTTCGTACACCAACGCACTGCAGCCTTGCTACTGCAACACTGGCGCAGCGGTGACCTGCTGACGGAACTGCCCGCCAGCCTCAAGCCCGAGACATTGAAACAAGGCTATGACAGCCAGGACCAGTTGTTTGCTGCTGCCGCAGGCCAGCGCGCCGGGTGGAAGCTGGGCGTCGGCAGCCCGGCTGGCATGCGTGCAGGCAAGTTGTCGCGGCCCTTGATTGGCCAACTGGAAGCGGGGCGTTGCCATGCCGATGGCGCACATATCCCGCTGCCAGCGGTTACGCCGGTGACCATCGAATGCGAAATTGCCTTCGTGCTGGACCGGGATATTCCTCCGCAAGCCGGGCGCGTACCGGTGAGTGAGGATATTCGCGCCACGTGCGTCACCTTTGAAGTGGTGCGTTCGCGCTTTGTCGACCGCAAGGCTGTCGGCTGGCCAAGTTTTGTGGCTGACAACGTGGGGTTTGAAGCATTGGTGGTCGGCAATAGCCTGGGCGCCGGTATCAATGTGCCGTTGCTCGCCGACCTGGCCGAAACCACCGAGGTGCATGTGGATGGTCAATGGCGCGCCGGTGGCTTGTCTGGCGATGCGGCCACCGACCCGCTGGTGTCGCTGGCTCACCTGTACGCGCACGCTGCCGAGCGTGGCCAGACCTTGAAGGCCGGGGATATCGTGACCACCGGGGCCATGTGCCAGCCGTTCGACCTGCATGAAACAGGCCACCAGGTCAGCGCCAGGTTCCTTGGCCAGACCCTGACGTTCACGCTGTAACGGCCGACCATTGCTCGAACGCTGCCAGCATTCTTTGCCGGGTCTGTGGGTCGGCGGGGATCAGGTGTTCGATGCGCAGTGACTGCACGGTGACATCCTGCGGCATGCCAAAGGTGGTGAACGTGGACAGGAACCGCAACTCGCCATACGGGGTGTTCACGCGGGTCAGCAGCAGAGGGGGGGCTGTCGTCATCTGGCACGGACTTGCCGGTGCCGGCAAGTCGCGCAAGCGCGCTGCCAGTGCCGAATTGCCTGCGGCCTCCCTGGAGGCACGTTGCCAGGCTGCAGCGCGGATTTCCGGCGCGTTGGCCAAGTGATCACCCAGACCACCGGGGCACAGCAATGTCTGCAGCAGGTTGAGGCCGGTTGCCGGCTGTGCGCTGACACCGGCCATCGCCAGCAGCAGCCCGGTACTGGCGTTGGCGGCGATGACGTCCCAGTGGCTGTCGATGACGATCGCCGGAGCGGGGTTGTTCACCTGCAGAATATGCTCGATGGCAGTATTCACCAAGGCCAGTTCAGGCGCATCGAGTGGCGTGGCGGCGTAGCGGGGCGCGTATCCTGCAGCAACGAACACTTCGTTGCACCGCTGCAGCGGCGCATCCAGGGCCGAGAGGAGGGCATGCAATGTGCCTGGGCTGGCTTTGGCGCGTCCTGTTTCCACACAGCTCAGATGACGCTGCGACAGCCCCGTCAGCAGCGCCAGCTCCAGCTGGCTGAGGTTGGCCTGACGGCGCAGTTCGCGAAGATGCTGGCCCGCTGAGATGTGCGGGGCAGGGGTGCTGCGATGGAACAGATGCTGATTCATGCGTTGCCCTGATCGTCCTTGAGTGCAATGTCCATGACCTCACGGGTCATTGAGTGCAAGCAACCCTATCACTACTGTGCCGGCAAACCCTATCAAGGAGAGCTATATGGGCTTGCGTATCTGCGCGCTGGCAATACTGGTGCTGTTTTCGCTGTATACCGGCTGGACCATGCTGATTGCCGAGCAATCGCTGCTGGCATTCGGGCTGGCACTGCTGGCGCAGCCGGACACGGCCCAGGTGGTCATCGACCTGTACCTGATGGCCGGGCTGGCCGGTTGCTGGATGGTGAGAGACAACCGCATGCGCGGCAGCGCCGGGATCGCGGTGCTGCCTTACCTGCTGCTGACCGTCGTGTTCGTTTCGCTGGGGCCGTTGCTGTACCTGGTGATCAGAGGCGTTGCCGAGGGGCGCCAGCCATGAGCAGTGCCTTGCAGGCCTATGCGCTGTGTGTGGTGGTGCTGTTCCTCAAGATGTTCCTGGTTTCCTGCTATCAGGGCTATCACCGCTTGCGCTTCGTCGCGTTCACCAACCCGGAGGACGCTGCCGTGTTCGGGCGCGTCGCCCAGGCCGCAGAACGCCCGCAGGTGATACGGGCTGCCAAGGTATGGGCCAACGACCTGGAGAACATTCCCCTGTTCTTTGCCCTCGGCGGGCTGGCTGTTGCGCTGGAAGCCGCCACGCTACCGGTGTTGTGGCTGAGTGTGGTGTTCACGGTTGCCAGGGTCCTGCACACGCTGGCCTACCTGCGCGGTTTGCAGCCCTGGAGAACGTTGTTCTATGGCATCGGGGTCATTTGCCTGCTGGGATTCTGCTTACTCATCACCGCGAGAATAGGCGGCTGAACCAAAATATTGCATGAGTCATCTTGATGCTTTCACATAGCAGTACTAATACTTAAGCACTGCCGAAGGGGATGATCATGCAGACACGCTTCGTTGTGGTTCCCGCAGTGCCACTCAAGAAAGAGCCTTATCCTCGGCGGCTTGGCTTTCCCGCCGCACTGGGGGAGGGTTACGACCTCTACGATACCCAGGACAAGATGCGTCTGAGCCTGAACTTTTCCACCCGTGCCCAAGCCGAGTTCGAATGTGCATGCCGCAACCGCTGTGCGGATGCCGGTGATGCAGGTCTTGCCGGCATCGGTTGATCGCCTGCAGTGGCCAGGTTCTTGTTCCTGGTGCTGCGTTACAGGGTCTTCGCGCTTGCCGGTTTGCCTGAACGGTTGAAACCCTGCGCGTCTAAAAAGTGCCGGCTAATGGGCGAGCGGTGCTTTGGCCTCGTACGGCCGTCATCCAATCGGCACATTCAAGCGTTAGCGTTGAGGCCGGAGCCGTTTCAGGGTTCCAGCTCGGCGCCTGATGGCACAGTCAATAAGCTCTACCGCGCGGCCTGCCATTCAATAGTCACAAAGTTGTAACACAGCTGATGCAAAGTGTGCCGGCCATCACATGGAGCACATTTTGATGAAACGCCTGATGAAGTCTGCTGCACTCGCCGTTGCCGTTTCCCTTTGCGCCACCTCGGCAGCCTTTGCTGCAGAAAACGTTCGGTTGACCGGTTCGGGCGCCAGCTTCCCTGCACCGATCTACCTGACCTGGTTCAAGGACTTCAGCAAGAACACGGCTGGCGTCACCGTCGATTACCAGTCCAAGGGCAGCGGCGCGGGCGTTCAGGACTTCCTGAACAAGACCGTCGACTTCGCCGCCAGCGACTCGGCCATGAGCGAAGCAGACATTGCCAAGGTTGGCGAAGGCGTGCAGTTGCTGCCAATGACCGCCGGTGAAATCGTCCTGGCTTACAACCTGCCGGGTAACCCTAAAGGGCTGAAGCTGCCGCGCGACGTCTACTCCAATATCTTCCTCGGCAAGATCACCCAGTGGAACGACCCGCAAATCGCGGCGGCCAACCCTGACCTGAAGCTGCCTGCCACCCCGATCACCGTGGTCGTGCGTGCCGACTCCAGCGGCACCACTGCCGTCTTCACCAAGCACCTGTCGGCCATCAACGCTGACTTCAAGCAAGGGCTGGGCGAAGGCAACACCGTCAACTGGCCGGCCACCGACAAGTTCATCAAGTCGCCGAAGAACGACGGCGTAACCGCCACCGTCCGCCAGACCCCGGGCGCCATCGGCTACATCGAGTACGGCTTCGCCAAGCTGGCCAAGGTCGACTTCGCCATGTTGCAGAACAAGGCTGGCCAATACGTCGTGCCGAATGCCGAGAGCGGTGCCGAAGCACTGGCTGCGGTGAACATGCCGGAAAACCTGGTGGCCTGGCTGCCTGACCCGGACGGTGCCAAGTCCTACCCGATCACTTCCTATACCTGGATGATTTTCCGCAAGGACAACGGCAACCCGGAAAAAGCCAAGGCCATGCGTGAAATGGTCGAGTACAGCCTGACCAAAGGCCAGACCATCGCCGACTCGATGGGGTACATCCCGCTGCCGCCGTCGGTAGTCGACCAGGTGCGTAAAGCGTCCGCCAACATCCAGTAATACCCAGGCGCTCCCGGTATCGGCATGAAGCCATGCCGGGGGTGTTTGTCCCTTGTCCCGGAACTCGCCAATGAACACTCCTTTTGCCATACCGGATAACCCCGACTCCGCGTGCCAGCCACCGTCTGCGAAAGACTTTCTGGTCGATCGCACCTTCCGTGCGCTTGCGCGCATTGGCGTGGTGCTGGTGCTGGCGCTGGTCTTCGCGCTGGTCTACGAAGTGGGCCGCAAGGCACTGCCCGGCATTGAAAAGCACGGTTTTGACGTGTTGTTCGGCAGCGTCTGGGACGTTAACCAAGGCAAGTACGGTATTCTGCCAGCGATCTGGGGGACGCTGTACAGCGCCTTGATCGCCCTGTTGATCGCCGGTTTCTTCGGCGTCAGCATGGCCATTTTCCTGACCCAGGATTTCCTTCCGGCCAAGCTTGCCGCGGTGTTTCGCACCATCGTCGAGTTGCTCGCCGCCATCCCCAGCGTGGTGTACGGCCTGTGGGGCATCTATGTGGTCATCCCGGCGATTCGCCCGCTGACCGCCTGGCTGAACAGCGAGCTGGGCTGGATCCCGTTTTTCGGCACTTCCCTGAGTGGCCCAGGCCTGCTGCCTGCGGCGTTGGTACTGGCGATCATGATCCTGCCGACCATCGCGGCGGTTTCCCAGGATGCGCTGACCAGCGTACCGATGAAAACCAAGCAGGCTGCCTACGGCATGGGTACCACCCACTGGGAAGCCATCCTCAAGGTGATGGTGCCCTCGGCGGCTACCGGCATCTTCGGCTCGTTGGTGCTCGGCCTGGGCCGTGCACTCGGCGAAACCATGGCGCTGGCCATGCTGGTCGGCAACGCCAACACCATTTCCCTGTCCTTGTTCGCACCGGCCAACACCCTGGCGGCGCTGCTGGCGCTGAACTTCCCGGAAGCCGGCCCGAACGAGGTCGAAGTGCTGATGTACGCGGCACTGGTACTGATGTTCATCACCCTGCTGGTGAACGTCCTCGGCTCGATGATCATGCTCTACGCCCAGCGGGGTAACAAACAATGACTGACCTGACGACCCCTGTTGCCGCGCTGCCCAGCCTGCAGCGCAAGCTGGAAGGCCGCGCCCTGCGCAGCCTGGTATTGACCACCCTGGCATGGTTCGCGGCACTGGTGGCCAGCGTGCCGCTGATTTCCGTGCTGTACATGCTGATCACTCGCGGCGGGGCACGCCTTAACCTGGAAGTGTTCACCGAGCTGCCGCCGACCGGCTTCGAGATGGGCGGTGGTTTCGGTAACGCCATGGCCGGTACCTTCGTCATGGTCGGCATTGCCGCCGCCATCGCTGTGCCGGTCGGTATCCTGGCAGCGGTGTTCCTGGCCGAGCTCGGCCCGGACAGCAAGCTGGCCAATGCCGCGCGCTTTGCCGCCAAGATGCTCACTGGCCTGCCATCGATCCTGGCCGGGGTGTTTGCCTACGCCCTGGTGGTGATGACCACCGGTACCTACTCGGCACCGGCAGGCGGCGTGGCGCTGGCGGTATTGATGCTGCCGATCGTGGTGCTCACCGCTGAAGAGTCGATGAAGATGGTGCCCAAGATCATGAAGGATGCTGCCTACGGCATGGGCTGCACCCGTGCCCAGGTGATCTGGAAGATCGTGCTGCCTACCGGCCTGCCGGCCATCCTCACCGGCGTCATGCTGGCCGTGGCTCGCGCCGCTGGCGAAACCGCGCCACTGCTGTTCACCGCGTTGTTCAGCAACTACTGGATCTACCACGACGGCGACCTGGCGGTGATGAACCCCACAGCCTCGCTTGCGGTACTGATCTACAACTTCTCCGGCATGCCGTTCGACAACCAGCTGGAGCTCGCCTGGGCGGCCTCGCTGGTACTGGTAATGATCGTGCTGGTCATCAACATTTTGAGCCGAGTCTTCGGCAAGCCCAAGTATTGAGAAAGGGAGCATCCAACTTGAACGTATCCACTGCGCAAAGAGCCGCTCCCATGGTCAGCGAAGCCCCCATCGTCATGGACTGCAAGCTCGACAAGATTTTCTACGGTAACTTCATGGCCGTGCGTGACAGCCATGTGCCGATCAGGAAAAACGAGATCACCGGTTTCATCGGCCCTTCGGGCTGCGGCAAAAGTACCGTGCTGCGTAGCTTGAACCGTATGAATGACCTGGTGAAGGGCTTCCGCTTCGAAGGCCATGTGCACTTTCTTGGGCAAGATGTCTACGGCAAGGGCGTCGACCCTGTTGTAGTACGCCGCTATATCGGCATGGTGTTCCAGCAGCCCAACCCGTTCTCGATGAGCATCTTCGACAATGTGGCCTTCGGCCTGCGCCTGAACCGCTACAAAGGCGACTTGGGCGATCGCGTGAAGCACGCCTTGCAAGGCGCCGCGCTGTGGGACGAAGTGAAGGACAAGCTCAAGGTCAGCGGGCTGTCACTTTCCGGTGGCCAGCAGCAGCGCCTGTGCATCGCCCGTGCCATCGCCACCGAGCCGGAAGTGCTGTTGCTGGACGAGCCCTGCTCGGCACTCGACCCGATTGCCACCCGCCGCGTGGAGGAGCTGATGGTCGAGTTGAAAAAGGACTACACCATCGCCCTGGTGACCCATAACATGCAGCAGGCGATTCGTGTGGCCGACACCACCGCGTTCTTCTCGGTGGATATTTCCCAGGGCACCCGCACCGGCTACCTGGTCGAGATGGGCCCGACCGCGCAGATTTTCCAGAACCCGCGTGAGCAGCTGACCAGCGACTACATCAGCGGCAAGTTCAGCTAAGCCATACAAGCTCAAGGTGGGCGGGTGTTGCAGCCAGGAAGGTTGCAACACCCGGCCGCGTTACCTTCCGTTAAAGTGTTACCCGGGATTACCAATGCGAGCGACGCGTCGTCTTGATCTGTCAGCGGTAGAGCGCGCACTGCGCGAGGTGCAGGGCCGTTTTGCCGAACTCAGCCAGCATTTCACCGAACCGCGGGACCCGTTTACCGACGAGGTGCTGCTGAATGTGGTTGAAGGCTATGCGCTGATTGACGACTATGTCGCTCGCGGTATCGACCTGTTCGACCTGCAACAGCTGAACCTGATGCTGGAAATCAATGCCACCGTGCTATGCGGCAGCGATCCGGCCCGTCGCCTGGAATTCGCCCCGCACCTTGCGGCAACCGAAGCGCACTTTTTCAACAACGTGGAAGGTGGCATCAAGGATTTGTACAACTGGTACTGCGCGTACCGCAGCGATTCCATCTGGAAGCGGGCAGCGGGTGTGTATGTACGGATCCTCAGCAAGCCGCAGCTGTTCATCGAAGGCAACAACCGCACGGGTTCGCTTATTGTCAGCTATCTGCTGATGCGTGCCGGGCTGCCGCCATTCGTGCTGTCGCTGGACAACGCCGAGGGTTACTTCAACCCGTCCTCGGTCATACGCAACTCCGCCAAACACGGTGTCAAGGCTTTGTACGAACTCCCCAAGATCAAGAAAAAGTACGCCGCGTTCCTGGAAGCGAAGGCCCCTGAGCCCGGCAAGTTCTTCCTGAACGGCACGCCCGTGCCTGCCTGTGAGGGGAGCCGCTGATGCAAGGTTCATCCCTGTTCGCACGAGGGCGGCAAGCCATCGAACGCAAGCTCAAGCGTGGCCAGGTACGCATTTCGTTCGATATCGACGACACGCTGGCCTGCCTGCCCGAACACGCCGCCGCCGAGGACAGCAAGCTGCCGGGTTTCGTCCATCGCTGGCTGGGTGAGCCCCTGCGCAGCGGCACCCGCGAGCTGATCCGCGACCTGCGCCGCCAGGGCTGCAGCATCTGGATCTACACCTCCTCGGGGCGTACCCCGGCTTACATCCGCCGCTGGCTGATGCTTTACGGCATTCATGTCGATGGCGTGGTCAACAGCGATCGGCACCAGCACATCCTGGCCCAGAACGGGCTGGAAAACTCACCCTCCAAGCTGCCTTCGGCTTTTGATATCGATCTGCACGTAGATGATTCCGAAGGTGTGCGCCTGGAAGGTGTCGACCACGGTTTCCGCGTGGTGGTGGTGTGCCCGAAGGATGAGCACTGGGCGCAGAAGGTGAAGGACGCGGTGGTGGATGTGCAGGCACGGCTGGCCTGGCAGCAACCGCATCGCTATGAGATGCCCGCTTGCCAGCGTTCGCAGGCACTGGCTTCCTGAACGGACGCAATGCCAGCGACCGCGTAGCATCCTTCGCGGGTAAACCCGCTCCCACAGGACGCTCGCAACCTTCGGGTCTTGCACGGCATCTGTAGGAGCGGCTTTAGCCGCGAACACCGGCAATGCCGGTGCCATCCCCCGCGCATCTTCAACACAGCCACGCCTGCAATTGACCGTACTAACCCGCTCATGCAGTGGTACTGATACCTACCTGCCACTCATGTCTAAGTCCTAAGTCTCGAACCCAGACCCAAGCAGGTACCGGGACCAAATCACCGGGCCACACCCTCCCGCCCCAAAGCACTCGCCACCCCACGCCAAAGCAGCGTTTCTGGCAATTTGCCCACTTCTGATAATCGCCTCCGACATCCCGTCCCCGTTTGGAGCGCGCCATGCACAACAACAATAAGCACCTGCCGCCTCGTTTTCTCGCAGCCGCCATCGCCAGCTTTTCTGCGCTTGGCCTGAGCAGCGTCGCCGAAGCCGAGATCATGCTGTACGACAAGGACCAGACGACGTTTTCCACCGATGGCTATATCAACGCCTTCTACGTCAACAGCAAGGTCGACCGCGAGGGCGAGCAGTTTGACCGCCGCCAGTCGCGGGTGAAGATGGGCTTCTTGCCCAATTACCTCGGCTTCAACATGGGCAAGCAGGTGGATGACCTGAAGCTCGGCGCGCGTGCCTCGTTCTGGGTAACCATCAACGACAGTGAAACCAACGGCACCGACACCGCCATCGACGTGCGCCAGTTTTACGGCACGGTGGCCAACCCCGAGTGGGGCGAGGTGCTGATCGGCAAGGACTTCGGGCTGTTCGCCCGCTCCAACATCCTGCTCGACGAACTGCTGGCCGGCTATGGCCAGGTCAGCGACACCCTGGGGCTGGTGGACGGCGGCGGGGTGTCGTTCGGCAACATTGGCAGCGGTTACCCATACCCGTTCCCTACCTCACAGATCACCTACCGTACGCCCGTGATGGAGGGCCTGCGGGTGGCGGTGGGCATCATGGACCCGGTGGACACCAACGACAGCAGCCCGACCGGAAAGGCCTACCAGGAAAACCCACGCACCGAGAGCGAGATCACCTACCAGTTCGACCTGGGTGGGGCGCAGATCTACAGCTGGGTCAACGGCAGTTACCAGACCTCGGACAATACTGACTCCACGGTAGAAACGATCACTTCCAAGGGGGTGGGTTACGGGGTGCAGGCAAAGATGGGCGGCTGGTCGCTGACCGGCTCGGGGTTCCAGGCCAAAGGCATCAACCCGTTCTTCACCAACAATGCCGGCGAACCGGTTTTGCGCAATGTCGACAGTGATGGCTACCTGCTGCAGGGCTCGTACAAGTTCGGCAAGAACCGCGTGGCGCTGTCCTATGGCAAGACTAAGGACGATGGCAACGGTGCGGTTGGCAGTGGCGCGGACTACGAGACCCGGGGTGTAGCGCTGTTCCATGACATTAACGACAACCTGAAACTGGTGGCCGAGTACAACCAGTTTTCCATCGACGGGCATGACACCAGTGCGCAGAACGAAGACACCGATACCTTTGCGGTGGGCGCGGTGTTGACCTGGTAAGCGGCCGGGGCCGCAAGGCGGCCCCGAATGACACGGTCTTTTACGCCCATGGAACCGCCCACCCGCTACCCAAGTAGCATTCGTCACCCACCACCACCTCCTTAAACTGATCATTCAGCCACCCCGTGCCGGAGACCACGATGCAGCAGGCTCATAACGACGGTGTGGTCAGTGCCATGTCGCAGGCTACCGACGCACGGCTGGCCGCTCAGGACCTGGCGCGGCAGTTGCTGCACCCGCACCTGGGGTTCGTGCTGTTCTTCTGCTCCGCCGAATACGACTTGCAGGCTTTGGGCGAAGCGTTGGAACAAGACTTTGGCGGCATACGCCTGGTCGGCTGCACCAGCGCCGGTGAAATCACCCCGCTGGGCTACGGCCGCAATTGCGTGACGGCGGTGGGCTTCGATCACCGGCACTTTTCGATCGCCACCGCGTTGATCGATGAGATGGAGCGCTTCAGCCTGATCGACGCGCAGCAGATGGTCGAGCGGCTGGTCGGCACCTGCCGCAGCAATACCCTGGCGCCAATCAAGGGCCACAGCTTTGCACTCACGCTGCTCGATGGCTTGTCCAGCCGCGAGGAGATGGTGCTTGCCGCACTCAGCGCAGCCCTGGGGGATATCCCGCACTTCGGCGGCTCGGCCGGTGACGACAACTACCTGAACCGCACCCATGTGTATTACGGCGGTACATTCCACAACGGTGCAGCCGTGGTGGTGCTGGTCAACACCTGGCTCGACTTCGAAGTGTTCACCACGCATCACATCCTGCCGCGCCAGGAAAAGCTGGTGGTCACCGGTGCCGACAGCGCCCAGCGCCGGGTTTTCGAACTGAATGCCGAGCCGGCGGCCGAGGAATATGCCCGCCACATCGGTGTACCCGTGGCTGCGCTCGATCACCGGGTGTTCGCCGCCCACCCGCTGGCCGTGCGCATTCATGATCAGTACTACGTGCGGGCGATCCAGCAAATGCACCCTGACCTCAGCTTGAGCTTCTACTGCGCGGTGGAGAACGGCATCGTGCTCACGGCCATGACCCCGGGCCCGCTGTTGCCGAACCTGCACCAGCTGTTCGATGGCCTGCACCAGCGTCTCGGACCGTTGTTGCTGACCATCGGTTGTGATTGTTTCCTGCGGCGGCTGGAACTGGAGGCCCACCACGGCCTGGAGCCGGTCGGCGCGTTCCTGCGCGAGCAACGGGTGATCGGCTTCAACACCTACGGAGAACAGTTCAATGGCATGCACATCAACCAGACCTTCACCGGGGTCGCCATTGCCCGCAACCGGCCTCCTGTCGGTCGCTGAACTGCAGGCCGAGCTGACCCGGCTGCAGCACCAGAACCACAAGCTGCAGCGCATCAATGACGCACTGATCGAGCGCATCGAATCGGGCGTGACCCGGGGCAACGACCCATACGCCGCGTTCCAGCATTCAGTGGTGCTGGCCGAGCAGGTGCGCGAACGCACCGATGCGTTGAACCAGGCCATGGCCGAGCTCAAGGCCGTCAACCGCCTGCTCAGCGAGGCCCGGCAGCGGGCTGAGACGGCCCATCAGCACCAGATTCGCCTGATTACCGACAACGTCCCGGCGCTGATCGCCTACCTGAACGCCGATCTGGTCTACGAATTCACCAACAAGGTTTACGAGGAGTGGTATTGCTGGCCGCATGGCGTGATGCTGGGCCAGAGCCTGCGCGAGGCCCACAGCGAGCAGCATTACCAGCGCCTGGAAGGCTACGTGGCGCGGGCGCTGGCGGGGGAGAGCGTAACGTTCGAGTTTGCCGAGACCAATGTCAACGGCCAGGAACGCTACATGCTGCGTTCCTACGTGCCGAACCGCCTGGCCAGTGGCGAAGTGGTGGGTATCTTCGTGCTGATCCGCGACATCACCGAGCGCCGCAACACCGCACAGGCGTTGCACCAGGCGTATCAGCACCTGGAGCAACGGGTGCGCGAGCGCACTGCCGAACTGACCAGCCTCAACGACCAGTTGCTGCGCGAAATCGAAGAGCGCAGCCAGGCCGAGTCGCGTCTGCGCGAGGCCAAGCGCGAGGCCGAGCAGGCCAACCTGTCGAAAACCAAGTTCCTTGCTGCGGTCAGCCATGACCTGCTGCAACCGCTGAACGCGGCGCGGCTGTTCACCAGTGCATTGCTTGAGCGCGACGAGCCGCAAAACGCTGCCCACCTGGTGCGAAATGTCAGCAATTCGCTGGAGGATGTGGAAAACCTGTTGGGTACCCTGGTGGATATTTCCAAGCTCGATGCCGGGGTGATCAAGGCCGATGTCGTCCCGTTTGCCCTCCACGAACTGATGGACAACCTGGCTGCCGAATACGCCCAGGTGGCGCGTAGCGAAGGGTTAGAGCTGCATTTTGTGGGGTGTTCTGCCGTCGTGCGCAGTGACATCCAGCTGCTGGCGCGCATCCTGCGCAACCTGCTCAGCAATGCTATCCGCTACACCCGCAGCGGGCGCGTGGTGCTGGGGTGTCGGCGCCAGCGCGGTGGCGTGCGGATTGAAGTGTGGGACAGCGGCATCGGCATTGCCGAAGAACACCTGGAAGACATGTTCCTGGAGTTCAAACGGGGTGATGTGCAGCGCCCGGACCAGGACCGTGGGCTGGGCCTGGGCCTGGCAATCGTGGAGAAGATCGCCGGCATCCTCGGCCACCGGATCCGCGTGCGGTCATGGCTGGGCAAAGGCTCGGTGTTCGCTGTCGAGGTGCCGCTGAGCGCCACTGCACCCAAGGCCCAGCCGAGCCAGGCGATCTGCGAGCCAATGCTCGAACGCCTGCGCGGGGCGCGGGTGTGGGTGCTGGATAACGATGCGGCGATTTGCGCGGGCATGCGCACCTTGCTGGAAGGTTGGGGCTGCCGGGTGGTCACTGCGCTGTCGGAGGAAGACCTGGCGCGCCAGGTGGACAACTACCACGCCGAGGCCGACCTGCTGATTGCCGACTACCACCTGGACAATGACTGCAATGGTGTCGACGCCGTAGCGCGGATCAATGCCCGCCGCGCCCAGCCGCTACCGGCGCTGATGATCACGGCCAACTACAGCAACGATCTCAAGCAGCAGATCCGCGAGCTGGGTCACACGCTGATGCACAAGCCCGTAAGGCCGATGAAACTCAAGACGGCGATGAGCCATCTGTTGGCCAGTGGCGTGGCATAGCGGTTGGCCGCTTCGCGGGTTTACCCGCGAAGCGGCCGGAACAGGTCAACGGCGCAGATAATCAGCAAAATCGATATCGCCAGCACTGAGGATGGCTTGTACCCGGTTGTGCACATTGAGTTTGCGCAAGATCGCCGAAACGTGGGCCTTGACGGTGGTTTCGGCGATGTCCAGCGTGTAGGCGATCTGCTTGTTCGATTCGCCTTTGGTCATGCGCTCGAGCACCAGCAGTTGCTTGCGGGTCAGGGCCTGGAGCATTTCCGGCGGGAAGCTCGGGGCATCGTTATGGCGCCGGCTGGTACTGCTTTTTTGCGCGCGGATGATGTCTGGCGGCAGGTAGACATTGCCATTGAGGATCTGCTCGATCGCTTCGATCATCTGTGAGCGTGGCGACGACTTGGTGATGAAGCCCACGGCACCGTAGGTAATGGCCTGCAGCACGATCTGCTTTTCCTGCTCGGCCGAAACGATGACCACCGGCGTGGTCGGCGCCTCGTTGCGCAGGGTGATCAGGCCATTAAGGCCGTGCATGCCGGGCATGTTCAGGTCGAGCAGGATCAGGTCGAGGTCGTCATGCGCCTGGGTCAGGGCCAGGGCGCTTTCAAGGTCGGCGGTCTCCATGACCTCGCTGCCCTGGAAACCATCACTGATGACATTGTGGATGGCTTCGCGAAACAGGGGGTGATCGTCGGCAATCAGAATTTTGTACATGGCCTTTTCACCTTGTTTTTATTGGATGGAGCGGGGCACGCATACACAGGCATTTCAGGGGAACGGCACCGGTTGTGCCGGCTGCAATGGCAGGTTGGCTTGCTGCCATGCATCCAGGCCGTCGCGGTACCAATACAGGTTGTTATAGCCCAAGGCTTTCGCGCGTTTTACCGCGTTCCAGCTTAACCAGCAATCGGAGCGGCAGTAAAAGACCAGTGGTTGGTCCGGGTGCCCGGCCGTGGCTTTTTGCAGGTTACGCACGAAGTAGTCCTGCCATGCCGGGCTCAGTTCGCCGTCGCCAGTGTTGGCCAGCCACAGGCTGCCGGGGAGGTTGCTGTGTGGTTCGTCTTCGATGAAACGACCTTGCAGCCATTGGCGGCGATAGACGTCGATCAGCACCGGCCTGGGCGTCTGGCCCAGCAGGCTTTGCAAAGTGGCGGTGTCGACGACCTGGCCGCCTTCGACCTGTTGCGGGGTCGGGCTGCGATAGTGCGTGCTGCGATAGCCGTCGGCGGAGAACAGCGGCGCCGTGTCAGCCTGGGCGATGCCTAGCGTCAGGCTCAGCGAAAGTACCGCCAGCAAAGGGCGTGGCAGCCGGGGCAGGGCACGTGGCATGGAGGTTTTTCCTTTTTGTTATGGACTCATTACATGCCAGTGGCGGTGCTTTGTGAATGCGACGATAGACAGTAAATGCAGTACTAAAGTAGTAGATGGCCGGGCGCCTGAAGGCAGGGAGACGCCCAAGGTGTGGGAGCGGCCTTGTGTCGCGAAAGGGCTGCGCAGCAGCCCCGGCAATGTGTGCGGTGCAGCTGAAATCTAGGGGCCGCTTTGCGGCCCAATCGCGACACAAGGCCGCTCCCACACGCGTTACACGCCAGGTTTTCAGCGCGGCTTGCGCAGCGCTGCATGCTGGGGGTTGAAGGTGAGGATCGCCAGCAGCGTGAACAGCCCGGTCAAGCCCAGGCACACCGCCAGCGCCAGCAGGTTCAGCCGCTCATAAAGTGCAAACCGCACCAGCTCTACGGCATGGGTGAACGGGTTCACAGCACACAGCCAGTACAACCACTGGCTGGCCTCGCGCATTTTCCACAACGGGTACAGCGCCGACGACAGGAAGAACAGCGGGAAGATCACGAAGTTCATCACCCCGGCGAAGTTCTCCAGCTGGCGGATGGCGTTCGACAGCAATAGCCCCAAGGCACTGAGCATGAAGGCCACCAGCAGCAACGCTGGCAGCGCCATCAGCAAGCCCGCTGCCGGTGGTTGTACCCCGTATAACCAGGCGATGGCGAGGAAGGCATAGACTTGCAGCAGGGAAATCAATGAAGTTGCCAGCAGTTTGCTGCCCAGCAGGAACGGGCGTGGCAGCGGGCTGGTCAGCAACACGCGCATGCTGCCCATCTCGCGGTCGTAGACCATCGACAATGAGCCCTGCATGCCGTTGAACAGCAGAATCATGCAGGCCAGGCCGGGGATGATGTACACCTCGTAGGGAATGTAGGTGTCGTAGGGTTCGATGATGGCAATGCCCAGCGCTGCGCGAAAGCCGGCAGCGAATACCAGCAACCACAGCAGCGGGCGCACCAGCGCGCTGAGCAGGCGTGTACGCTGCAGCACGAAGCGCAGCCATTCGCGCAGCATGATGCCGTTGAAACATTGCCAGTAAGCGTTCATCGGGCGTTGGCTCCTGAGGGGGCGTTGGTCAAGCGGGCAAAGGCGTGATCGAGGTCACCGCCGTGCTCAAGGCTCAGCGCATCGGCGGTGCCACTGGCCACCAGGCGCCCCTGATGCAGAATCAACAGGTCATCGCTGGGCTGCACTTCGTCCAGCAGGTGAGTGGCCCACAGCACACTGAGCTGCTGCTCGCGGCACAACCGGCGCAGGTGCTGGTTAAGCGCCAGGCGGCTGGCCGGATCAAGGCCGACGCTGGCTTCGTCCAGCAGCAGCAGGCGCGGTTCATGCAGCAGCGCGCGGGCAATTTCCACCCGTCGCCGATGGCCGATGTTCAGTTCACGCACACGATCGCGCCGGCGTTCGCCAAGGCCTTGGCGGGCCAGTTCGGCTTCGACCCGCAGGTGGCTCTGACGCCGCGACAGGCCATGCAAGGCGGCGTGGTAGCGCAGGTTCTGCTCAACGCTCAGGTCCAGGTCCAGGGTGCTTTGCTGAAATACCACGCCCAGCTGGCGCAAGGCCGGGCGTGCAGCGTTGCGTAGCGAGCAGCCGCACACGCGGATGTCGCCATGCTGCAGGTCGTACAGGCGCGTGAGCAGGGCGATCAAGGTCGACTTACCGGCACCATTGGGGCCCAGCAATGCGGCGAAGCGCCCAGGTGCCAGGCTGAAACCGACTTGCCTGAGTGCCTCGCGCTGGCCATAGGCGAAGCTCACGTCACTGACGTCGAGGGCATTCATGGTGTCACCACCACGCCCCAGGGGTAGCGCCCGACCTTCACCGACTTGAGCACTTTGAGCTGCTTCACATCAATGACCGAAACGTCACCGCTGACACCGTTGGTGGCCAGCAACTGGCGCTGATCCGGGGTGAATGCCAGCTGCCAGACCCGCCGCCCGACCAGCAGGTAGTCGAGCACATCAAAGGTCTTGGCATCGATCACCGCCACGTGGTTGGCCGGGCCCAAGGCGACGAAGGCGTACTTGCCATCGGCGCTGAGCTTGATGCCCACTGGCTGGACTTTGTCCGGGTGCACGCCCTTGATCTGGAAGTTGAGGGTTTTCAGCACCTGGCGCGTGGCCACGTCGAGTATGGTCACCGTGCCGCCGATTTCTGCCGAGGCCCACAGGCGCGAACCGTCTTTGCTGAACTCGACGAAGCGCGGGCGCTGGTCGACCAGCGTGCTGTCGGCCAGGGTCTGGGTGCTGGTGTCGATCCAGTGCAGCATGTTGGTGGTTTCACTGGTGTTGACCGCCCACTTGCCGTCAGGGCTGACCGCCATGCCTTCGGGTTCGATGCCGACTTCGATCTGCCCGAGCACCTTGTCGGTGACGGTGTCGATCACCGTCACCAGCGCATCGTCCTCGTTGGACACATACAGCCAGCGGTCGTTGGGGTGCAGGGCGAACTGCTCGGGGTCCTTGCCGGAAGGCAACTCCTTGATGATCTTGCGTGTGGCCACGTCCATCACCTGCACCCGGTCCGAATCGCTGGCGCAGATGTACAGCAGCTTGCTGTCGTGTGACAGCAGCAAGCCACGCGGACGCTGGCCCACCGGCAGGGTTTCGGTGACTTCCAGCGTTTGCAGGTCGATCAGGCTGAGGCTGTTGTCCTTCTCGTTGGAGACCCAGGCGGTGGCAGCCATGGCGTGACTGCTGGCCAGCGCCAGGGCGCCCGACAGCAGGCTGGGGTAAAGCAGGGCCCGGTGGAAGAGGGGGCGGCGCATGGCGGATTCCTTATTGTTGTGGTTGTCGGGTCAGGGGTAGCTACACGTCACTTCGGGCTTGTCATAGCCCAGGCTGTCCATTTCGTTGAAGGGATGCAGGAAGCCCTCCTGCGGCGAGGTGCTGACCAGGGCGCGGGGCTGAACCAACGGGATCGGCTGGCGCAGTTCGCCGTTCCACGGGCGGTAACTGAGCTTGCGCCCCTTGAAACCGTCCAGCGGCAACTGCTCGCTGAGCAGCAGTTGCTGCAGCGCGCGAGGTTCGGCCAGGCGCAGCTTGCTGGCCGCACTGGCGACACTGCGCACAGCCATCCAGGCGGCGAAGTCACGGTCATTCATCCAGCGCCCGGCCTGGGCCTCGAAGCGTTTTTGCAACTGCGCCGCCCCGAAGGTTTCCACCGTCTTGTGCCAGCCCGTGGGGGTCAGGCCCTGGGTACCGGCCACCGGGCGTGGATACCACGTCTGGTAGGGCAGGTACTCGCCGAAGTCACCGCGTTCGTCGGCCACCAGTACCACGTCGTACTCGGCAGTCTGGGTGAACAGCGGCATGTCGGCCTGGGCGCTGCGGCGCTGGTCGTTATCGAAGGTCCAGGTTTTTTCCGCGACCAGTTGCACGCCAAAGCGCTTCACCGACCGCCGCAGGGCAGCGGCGTAAGCCTGGTCGTCCGGGGTCTGGCCGACCACCAGCAATGCCCGTTGCCATTTGCGCAGTACCAGGAACTGCGCCAAGGCATCGGCCAGCATGGCCCGGCTCGGCAGGCTGTGCAGGACATTGCCCAGGCACTGGCTGCTGCGCAGGCTGTCGTCGGGGCTGCCGGCGTTGAACAGCAGGCTGTCGGGCAGGGCGGTAGACAGCGCGCGCAGGCTGGCGGCCGGGGCATTCACCACGAACAGGCGCAGGCCTTGTTCATGCTGGGCCCTGGCGGCTTGCAGCAGGGCCTCGGGGCTGTCGACATTGGCGCTGGTCAGCTGAAATTGCTGCTTCAGGAAGCGCCCGGTGCTGTTGCTGTCGACAATGGCCAGTTCGGCACCTTGGAGCCCGGCATCGCCGGGTTCGGGGATGACATTGGACAGCAGCGGGCCAGCGGCGGGGCGATAGCCCAGGTAGCCGATGCGTATGTGCAGCGGGGCTGCGGCCTGGCCCTGAGCAGCGGGCGCCAGGGGCGTAGCCAGCGTTGCGGCCAAGGCCAGCAGGCAGGTCAAGGCAAGGTGGGCAGGCTGGCGCATAACACACTCCACGGCAGATGGCGCCAGCATAGGAAGCCCGCCGGGAGGGGGGAATATGCAGAAAGTAGCGCTCGGCCGGTACCAAGGTAGTAATTCAGTGCGGGGGCCGCAGTTTTACGATGGTCCACAACGGCCTGAGGAGAACCGCTTGTGCGCCTTGTCAACTTGTCGGCCCTGTGGCGAGTCAACCTCTGGGTCACGTTATGCTTTGCCTTGGTGACGCTGGCTTGTGCCGGGGTGCTGTTGCACCAGGCGGTGGCCGACGTCGAGCGTGAGTTGCAGTCAGCCGAAGCCGTGGTGGCGTACCTGGGCGACACCGCCGAACGCGACCCGGCAAACCTGCAGCCCGGCTTGACCAAGAACCTGCGCCATGTGCGGGTGCATTGGCTGGCAGCGGGTGAGGTGCCAAGGCTGCCGCAAGAGGCCGGTATCGATGCCTGGCTCGGCCGCCAGTTGTTCGGCGAGCGCTACCACAGCAGCCGGCTGCTGGACTTGAGTGATGGCCGCCGCGTGTTGATTGCCGTGGATGCGCGGGATGAAATCGATGAAGTCTGGGACTCCCTGCAACAACTGCTTGTCGTTTGTGGCCTGGCGTTGTTGCTGAGCTTGTTGACCATCCGCTGGGCGGTACGGCGGGCCATGGGCCTGCTGGATGAGCTGCTGGGCGCCTTGCATCAGGTCTCAGGCGGGCAATTGACGGCACGCCTGCGCGAAGCCGGCCTGCCGGAAGCGCGCCAGCTGGCCAAACACTTCAACCGCATGGCCGCAACCCTGGAGCAGGCTCAGGCCGACAATGCCCACCTGACCCAGGCCCTGCTGGCGGTGCAGGAGCAGGAACGTACCCAGCTGGCGCAGACCCTGCACGATGATCTGGGGCAGTACCTGGCAGGCATGCGTGCCCAGCTATGCCTGCTGCGTATGGTGGCCGAACAGCCTGAAGTGGTGACGCAGACGGCGCAGGCCCTTGAATTCAATTGCGAGCGCCTGCAGCAGGGTTTTCGCGCGCTGGTGCACAACTTGTATCCGGTGGCGCTGCACTACATGCCGTTGGCCGAGGCCTTCGGGCTGTTGGTGAGCCAGTGGCAGGCCAGCCAGGGCATCGAATGCCGGCTGCGGGTTGGCGAGCACTTGCCGGCGCTGCCTGGGGCGAGCAGAACGCATTTGTACCGCTTGCTGCAGGAGGCGTTGACCAACGTTGCCCGGCATGCCGGTGCCAGCCAGGTGCGGGTGCGCCTGCAGCGCAGTACCAAGGGCTTGCGCCTGTTCATTCGCGACAACGGCTGCGGCGGGTGCCAGCCCCAGCGCCCAGGGGTAGGCCTGCACTCGATGGCCGAGCGCGCCCGCAGCCTTGGGGGGGAGTTACGCATTTTCAGCCGCCCGGGCGGTGGCTGGGCGCTGGCCCTTAACATTCCCGAGGAGGTGCGATGAATATCGTGTTGGTCGATGACCACGCCGTGGTCCGCCAAGGCTACGCCAGCTTGCTGCGGGCGGTGCTGCCATTGGTGCAGGTGCGTGAGGCCGCCAGTGGTGAAGAGGCGCTGGCCAGGGTACAGGAGCAGGTGCCCAACCTGGTGATCATGGACTTTGGCCTGCCCGGTATCAGTGGCCTGGAAACCACCCGCCGCCTGCGCCAGCGCCTGCCGCAATTGCGGGTGCTGTTTTTCAGCATGCACGATGAGCTGCCGCTGGTGCGCCAGGCGCTGGATGCGGGTGCCTCGGGCTACCTGACCAAGAACTCGGCGCCTGAGGTGCTGATCGAGGCGGTGCAGCGGGTGTTGGCCGGGCATGCCTACATCGAGCAGCCCCTGGCCACCCAGCTGGCTTGCCTGTCACAGCAAAGCACCAGTGACCCCCGGTTGCAGCGCATGACCCAGCGCGAACTGGAGATATTCACGATGCTGGCCAAGGGCACCCCGGCGCGGGTGATTGCCGAGCAGTTGTGTATCAGTGCCAAGACCGTGTCCAACCACCTGACCTTGCTCAAGAGCAAGTTGCAGGTGAGCTCGCATGCCGAACTGGTGCATCTGGGGATTGACCTGGGGGTGGTGCGGGTGGCGGGGTGAGGTATTTCATTGCACCTGTTGGGGCTGCGTCGCAGCCCACCGCGCACAACGGAATGTGTCCACCCCCCGACATGTGTCCACCCCCGATCTGTGTGTGTAGGAGCGGGTTTACCCGCGAATACGGTGGCGGCGGCAACAGTGAACGGCGGGTGGAAATTGGCCAGCAGGCCCGGCCCTTTCACGGGTGAACCCGCGCCTACGACGGAATGTGTTCAACCCCCGATGCGTGTCCACCCCCGATCTGTGTGTGTAGGAGCGGGTTTACCCGCGAATACGGTGGCGGCAGCAACAGTGAACGGCGGGTGGAAATTGGCTAGCAGGCCCGGCCCTTTCGCGGGTGAACCCGCGCCTACAGGCCGCTCATTTGTCCCAGGTTTCAGGGCACCCCTTGCACCCCTCCATGTTGGCCTCCTGAAAATTCCCGTAATGCTGCCGCGCCCCGCGCAAATCGGCGTGTGCCAGGTTGCTCTGGCCAAACTTGGCCTCCTGCAGGTTGGCATCGCCCAGGTTGGCCGCTTGCAGGTCGGCCTTGCTCAACCAGGCCATCTCCAGGTCCGCCGCCTGCAAGTTGGCCTGCTGCAGCTTTGCCCCGGACAGCCTGGCGAACTGCAGGTAGGCTGCGCGCAGGTCCGCCTTTTCAAACTGTGCACCCTGGGCGAACAAGCCCCAGCCTTGAATGGCCACCAGCCTGCTGTTGCTCAGGTCAGCCAGGCGCAGATTGCTCTGTTGCAGGCTGGCGCGGGTCAGGTTGGCACCTTGCAGGCGGGCTTTTTCCAGATTTGCCAGGTCCAGTTGGGCATGACGCAGGTCGGCATCGCGCAGGTCGGCACCGGCCAGGTTCATCTTGCGCAGGTCCTGGTTGGCCAGGTTGGCGCCGCGCAGGTTGGCCCCCGGGCACTGGCTGGCTTCGGCAATCACACAGCCGTTGATGGTCAAGGGGGTATCGTTGCCGGCGTCGTCGGCGCTCACTGCCAAGGCAGGGGATAGCGCCAGCAGCAAGGTAAAGGGCAGGTAATTCATGGCAAAAGCCTCTGGGCAGGAGAAGGGCAGAAACGGGGAGGGGCGCAGGCCGCTCCCCGCTGCAGGTCAACGCTGTGCAGTCTTGTTGTCCCAGCTCGGGATCTTGAACACCCAGAATGAACCACCCTGAGCCACCGGTTTGGTCAGCTCGGCCATGTCGCCGCCCCACAGCGGTACTGCACCGCCGTAGCCCACGGTCACGCCGATGTACTGCTCGCCGTCCTGTTCCCAGGTGATGGGCGGCGAGACGATGCCGCTGCCGGTCTGGAACTTCCACAGCTCTTTGCCCGTTTTGGCGTCGAAGGCCTTGAAGAAGCCGTCGCCGGTACCGGTGAACACCAGGTTGCCCTTGGTTGCCAGCACCCCGGCCCACAGCGGCAGGTGCTCCTTGTGTTCCCACACCAGTTTGCCGGTGGACGGGTCCATGGCGCGCAACGTGCCGACGTGGTCGTCGTACATGCGCTTGATACGGAAGCCCATGCCCAGATAAGCCGAGCCCTTCTTGTAGTTCACTTCCTCGGTCCAGTATTCCTCTTTCCACTGGTTGCCGGGGATGTAGAACAGCCCGGTGTCCTGGCTGTAGGCCATGGGGTTCCAGTTCTTGCCGCCCAGGAACGGTGGCGAGACTTCCACCGGCTTGCCCTTGGTTTCACCCGGCAGCGGCTTGGCCGGGCGTTGGCCGGGGTTTTCCACCGGGCGGCCGGTCTTCAGGTCGATATGGCTGGCCCAGGTGATGTTGTCGACGAAGGGGAAGGCGTTCTGCAGCTTGCCGTTGTTGCGGTCGACCACATAGAAGAAGCCGTTGCGGTCGGCGTGGGCGGTGGCCTTGACCACGTTGCCGTTCTTGTCCTTGTAGTCGAACAGCACCAGCTCGTTGTTGCCGGAGAAGTCCCAGGCATCGTTGGGGGTGTGCTGGTAGAACCACTTGACCTCGCCGGTACTCGGGTCGACGCCGACCTGGCCGGAGGTGTACAGGCTGTCGAAGTCATGCGGGTTGCCGTCTTTCGACGTGCGCGCCCAGGTATTCCAAGGGCCGGGGTTGCCAGCGCCGACAATGATGGTGTTGGTTTCGGGGTCGAAGCTCGCGCTTTGCCAAGGGGCACCGCCGCCGTGGCTCCAGGCTTCGACCTTGCCGGTTTCGGTGGTAGGGTCGTCCGGCCAGGACGGCGCCTTGACGTCACCGGTCGGGGTGCTGTCCTTGCCGTTCAGGCGGCCCATGTGGCCCTCGACGAAGGGCCGCATCCACACTTCTTCACCGGTGTCCGGGTCGCGCGCGAACAGCTGGCCGACCACGCCGAATTCATCGCCGGAGCTGCCGTGGATCAGCAGCACCTTGCCGCTGGTCTTGTCCTTGATCAGCACTGGCGCACCGGTCATGGTGTAGCCGGCGCTGTGGTCGCCGAACTTCTTGTTCCACACCACTTTGCCGGTGCGCTTGTCGAGGGCGATGACACGCGCATCGAGGGTGCCAAAGTAGATCTTGTCGCCGTAGATCGCCGCCCCGCGGTTGACCACGTCGCAGCAGGGACGAATGTTGTCGGGCAGGCGGTGGTTGTAGGTCCACAGGCGTTTGCCGGTCTTGGCATCGAGGGCGAATACCCGCGAGTACGAGCCGGTGACGTAGACCACGCCATCGCTGACGATGGCCTGGGATTCCTGGCCGCGCTGCTTCTCGTCGCCGAAGGAGTAGGACCAGGCCGGGGTCAGCTTGAACACGTTCTTGTCATTGACCTGGGCCAGCGGGCTCCAGCGCTGGGCATTGGTGCCCATGCCGTACTGCAGCACGTCCTGGGTGGTCAGGTGGTCATTGGCGATGTCTTCCCAGGTGACGTTCTTGCCGGCAGGTGCAGCGGGTGTGCTGGCCGCTGTTGCCACATTGCCCAGGGCCAGGCTACCGGCTATCAGCAGGACGCGCACGCTCAGGGCCAGCGGGGAAAGGGCGGGTAGCGATCTTATTGTCATGGTTGCAGTTCCCAGTGGAGGTTTTGGCCTGCACAGGGTGGGGCGCAGCGGCCATCGCGGGATACGGAAAAAGTCCCGCCCTTGCCGGGAATAGTTCCCGCACGGCACCTCAATTGGCCCTTCGCCACAAGCCCTACTACCAAGGGATTAAGGCCCGGCCACCAAAGCAGCATTCGGCCGCCCGCGGGCTGTTTCTAAGATGGCGGCACGGCCTCTGTGGTTGAGGCTTTGTGTGCAATGGTGAGGGCATAACAATGACAACAAAATGCAATGTGTTGCTGGCTGCTGGGTTGCTGGCCGCAGCCGTGCTGACCGGTACAGCCTGGGCCCATGGCAACGTGGTGCCCCAGGCAGTGGAGACCAAGGGCCTGACCCCGATCAAGGACACTGGCGTGAGCCTGGACGGCGACGGCTGGGCCGCGGTCAATCCGTACCGCAGCTCGCCCGAGCACGAAAAGGCCGTGGAAATCGGCGCCTCGGCCTACAACCAGAACTGCGCTGCCTGTCATGGCCTGGAGGCCAAGTCGGGTGGTATCGCCCCTGACTTGCGCATGCTCGATGCGGGTGATGCCGGCGATGAATGGTTCGTCGAGCGGGTACGCCACGGCGCGGTTCGCGACGGCCGCGTGTACATGCCGAAGATGGCCGACTACCTCAGCCAGGAAGCCCTGTGGGCGGTGCGCACCTACCTCGACAGCGTGCACGTCGAGGAGTGACGGCCATGCGTCTGTGGGCGGTGCTGTTGAGTGGCCTGCTGCTGTGTTGCGCGGCGGCCCAGGCGCAGGTGCGCAACTATGACGCGATCATCGCCGCCGGCGAGCTCAAGGTGGCAGTGTACAAGGATTTCGCCCCCTACAGTTTCCAGGACCACGGCCAGCCGCGTGGTGTCGATGTGGAGCTGGCGCAGGCCCTGGCCACGGCCTTGGGGGTACGCCTGCAACTGATCTGGGCGCCACCCGGAGAAAAGCTCGACGATGACCTGCGCGACTACATCTGGCGTGGCAGCCCGCTGCGTCATCAGCAATTGGCCGACCTGATGATGCGGGTGCCTTACGATCGCGCCTACGCGCAGCGGCGCAACGAGCTGGGGGAGCTGGAAAACGCCCAGGTGGTGATGTTCGGCCCCTATCAGCAGGAGCGTTGGCAGGTGGCCTACGATCGCCGTCGCCTGGCCTCGGTGGCCAGTGTCGCGGTATTCCAGCAGCATCCTATCGGGGTCGAGGTGGACAGCGTGCCGTCGTTCTACCTGACATCGGTGTTCAACGGCATGCTCAGCGCCAGGACCCACCATTACCCCAGCGTGCAGCAAGCTTTCGCTGCCATGCAGGCCGGCCAGGTGGACGCAGTGATGGCGATGCGCGGCGAGATTGACTGGCAGCTGCACCAGGCCGCCGACCCGCAACTGGCCTTGGCAGAAAACGCCTACCCGAACCTTGGCAAACAGGCCTGGGAAATCGGCATGGCCGTACATGAAAGCAACCGGCAGCTGGCCTATGCCGTGGAGGAGGCCATGGAAGCGATGATTCGCGATGGCCGGCTCAAGGCGATGTATGCCGCATACGGCCTGCGTTACGAGGTCCCGGAGATGTATCAATAGGAGTGGCCATGAACTGGCGAGCAACTTTCCTGCTGGCCTGCTGGATGCCCTGGGCCGCCCAGGCTGCGACACAAGGCACCCACGCAGACCCGGTGCCTTCTGTGATGTGGGATTTCTACCACAAGCAGTTGCTGGGGCAGGCGGCGTTCGTGTTCGATGACCGGGTCAAGCTTCTGGCGCCGCCCTTTGCCGAGGATGCACGGCAGGTACCGCTGGAGATCGACGCCCGGGCGTTCACGGGCGATGTGGTGCGGATTATCGCCTGGGCAGAACTGAACCCTCTGCCGCGCATCGTCGACTTTCAGCCCGGCGAGCGCGTCTTGCCCTGGTTGTCGATCCGCATCCGCATCGAACAGGCCACACCGTTGCGCGCCGCCGTACTGACACGCGATGGCCTGTGGCACGTTGGTTCGACCCTGATCGATGCTGCCGGCGGCGGTTGTACCGCACCCAGCGTGGTGCGCACCCAGCCCGGCTGGGAGGAGCACCTCGGGGAGGTGCTGGGCGGGCGCTACCCGCGTGGCGACAGCAGCCGCCTGCGACTGCAGGTGGCCCACCCGATGGATAACGGCCTGGTCAGCGGCATTCCTGAATTCTTTCTCAACCATGCCGAGTTGCAAGGTGCAGATGGCCAGCGCCTGGCCAGCCTGGAGCTGTACCCGGCGGTCAGCGAAAACCCCAACCTGGGCTTTGACATTCAGGGCCCTGGGCCAACACGGCTGCTGTTGCAGGACAACAGCGGCAACCAGTTCGAGGCGGCGCTGCCCTGAGCGCGTTGTCTGATTTCACCCTGACCCGAGGCACCGTCATGCGTTGGATCCTGCTGTTGCTGCTGTGCCTGGGGCTGCCGGCCCAGGCTGATCTGGCGTACCGGCTTACCCCCCGGCAGATCGCCGAGGGCACCTGGTTACTGGAAGGCAGCACCGACAACTTCGCCAAGGCCAATGGCGGCAATGTGGTCAACACCGCGTTCATCGTCACCGACAGCGGTGTGGTGGTGATCGACAGCGGGCCGTCGAAGGGCTATGGCGAGGCATTGCGCAAGGCAATTGCCACCCTCACCGACAAGCCGGTAGTGGAGGTGCTGCTGACCCATCATCATCCTGACCATGTGCTGGGCAACCAAGCCTTTGCCGATGTGCCGATCGGTGCCCTGGCCGGCACCCGCGACCTGCTGCGCCAGCAAGGCGATGCCATGGCCGAGAACATGTATCGCCTGGTCGGCGACTGGATGCGCGGTACCGAGGTGGTGCTGCCGACCCGGGTGCTGCAGCCGGGGGTGCATGAGGTGGGCGGGCACCGCCTGAGGTTGCTGGGGCTGGGCGGGCATACGGGGGCCGACCTGGCGATTTTCGATGAAAAGACCGGCGTGCTGTTTGCCGGCGATCTGGTGTTCTACGAACGCGCCCTGACCACGCCCAACAGCCCGGGGCTGGACGTGTGGCTCAAGGACCTGGATACCCTGCAGGCACTGCCCTGGAAACAGCTTGTACCCGGGCATGGCCCGTTGGCCGGTGATGCGCAGCCGTTCGTGCAGATGCGTGACTACCTGGGCTGGCTCGATGGCCTGATGCGTGATGGCGCGGCGCGCGGTGACGACATGGCCGAGATGATCCGCAGCCCCATTCCCGAACGGTTTGCCGGGATCAGCCTGACGCGTTATGAGCTGATCCGCAGTGTCAGCCACCTGTACCCGCGTTACGAGCGCCAGCAGTTGCAGCGCTTGCCATGACATTTACGGTGCCTGTGAGCCCCCGCGCCGTCCGTGCCGCGCTCTATGGCTGCCCCCGTCCATCACTCAGGCCCCTACCAAGGAACTAGAAAACTCCGCACTGCGGGCAATTGTTGGCAATCGGGTCGGGACCAAGAATTCCCAGCACACCGGGAAATTTTCCCGGGCACAACAAAAAAACCAAAGGTAGCCGTCATGACCCGATCCCCACGTCGCCCCTTGTTCGCCGTGAGCCTGGTGCTCAGCGCCATGCTGCTTGCCGGCGCGGCGCACGCCGCTGTCAGCAATGAAGAAATCCTCCAGGACCCGAAGAACCCGCAGCAGATCGTGACCAATGGCCTGGGCGTCCAGGGCCAGCGCTACAGCCCGCTGGATCTGCTCAACGTCAATAACGTCAAGGAGCTGCGCCCGGTCTGGGCGTTTTCCTTCGGCGGGGAGAAGCAGCGCGGCCAGCAGGCCCAGCCGCTGATCAAGGACGGGGTGATGTACCTGACCGGCTCCTACTCGCGGGTGTTCGCCGTGGATGCCCGCACCGGCAAGAAACTGTGGCAATACGATGCACGTCTGCCGGATGACATCCGCCCTTGCTGCGACGTGATCAACCGCGGCGTCGCACTGTACGGCAACCTGGTGTTCTTCGGCACGCTGGACGCCAAGCTGGTGGCCCTGAACAAGGACACCGGCAAGGTGGTCTGGAGCAAGAAGGTCGCCGACCACAAAGAAGGCTACTCTATCAGTGCCGCGCCGATGATCGTCAATGGCAAGCTGATTACCGGCGTTGCCGGCGGCGAGTTCGGCGTGGTGGGCAAGATCCAGGCGTACAACCCGGAGAACGGCGAGCTGCTGTGGATGCGCCCCACCGTGGAAGGGCACATGGGCTATGTGTACAAGGACGGCAAGGCGATCGAGAACGGTATTTCCGGCGGTGAGGCGGGCAAGACCTGGCCTGGCGACCTGTGGAAGACCGGCGGCGCTGCGCCTTGGTTGGGCGGTTACTACGACCCGGAAACCAACCTGATCCTGTTTGGTACCGGTAACCCGGCCCCGTGGAACTCGCACCTGCGCCCCGGTGACAACCTGTACTCCTCCTCACGGCTGGCGCTGAACCCTGACGACGGCACCATCAAGTGGCACTTCCAGAGCACGCCGCATGACGGCTGGGACTTCGACGGCGTGAACGAGCTGATCTCGTTCAACTACAAGGACGGCGGCAAGGAGATCAAGGCTGCCGCCACGGCCGACCGCAACGGTTTCTTCTACGTGCTCGATCGCACCAACGGCAAGTTCATCCGCGGCTTCCCCTTCGTTGACAAGATCACCTGGGCCACGGGCCTGGACAAGGACGGCCGGCCGATCTACAACGACGCCAGCCGCCCGGGTGCCCCCGGCAGCGAGGCCAAGGGCAGCTCGGTGTTCGTCGCGCCGGCCTTCCTCGGCGCCAAGAACTGGATGCCGATGGCCTACAACAAGGACACAGGGCTGTTCTACGTGCCGTCCAACGAGTGGGGCATGGACATCTGGAACGAAGGCATCGCCTACAAGAAAGGTGCGGCGTTCCTCGGCGCCGGTTTCACCATCAAGCCGCTCAATGAAGACTACATCGGCGTGCTGCGCGCCATCGACCCGATCAGCGGCAAGGAAGTGTGGCGCCACAAGAACTACGCGCCGCTGTGGGGCGGTGTGCTGACCACCAAGGGCAACCTGGTGTTCACGGGCACGCCAGAGGGCTTCCTGCAGGCATTCAACGCCAAGACCGGCGACAAGGTCTGGGAATTCCAGACCGGCTCAGGCGTGCTTGGCTCGCCCGTCACCTGGGAAATGGACGGCGAGCAATACGTTTCGGTGGTCTCCGGCTGGGGCGGCGCGGTGCCGCTGTGGGGCGGCGAAGTGGCCAAACGGGTCAAGGACTTCAACCAGGGCGGCATGCTCTGGACCTTCAAGTTGCCCAAGCAGTTGCAGCAAACGGCAAGCGCCAAGCCATAACGCCTGCCTACTCCCGCTTGTTGCCGCTGATCGGTGGCAAGCGGCCCTACTACCAAATGACGAGAGCCCCGCTGCCAACGATGCATTCGCCCGGCACGCGGGGCTTCTTACCATCGGTGCATCGCCTGTCGTGGGACAGGCACCGACCCGCAGAGGCTCAGCATGATCTACGCACAACCCGGAACTCCAGGCGCCGTCGTATCCTTCAAACCCCGTTATGGCAACTTCATCGGTGGCGAGTTCGTGCAGCCGTTGGCTGGCCAATACTTCACCAACAGCTCGCCGGTCAATGGCCAGCCGATTGCCGAATTCCCGCGCTCCACGGCCCAGGACGTCGAGCGCGCCCTGGACGCCGCGCATGCCGCCGCCGAAGCCTGGGGCAAGACCTCGGTGCAAGACCGTGCGCGGGTACTGCTCAAAATTGCCGACCGCATCGAACAGAACCTGGAAGTGCTGGCGGTTACCGAAAGCTGGGACAACGGCAAGGCCATACGCGAAACCTTGAATGCCGACGTGCCGCTGGCAGCGGACCACTTCCGCTATTTTGCCGGTTGCATCCGCGCCCAGGAGGGTGGCGTAGGCGAAATCAACGAAGGTACCGTGGCTTATCACATCCACGAGCCGCTGGGTGTGGTGGGGCAGATCATCCCGTGGAACTTCCCGCTGCTGATGGCCGCCTGGAAGCTCGCCCCGGCCTTGGCCGCTGGCAACTGCGTGGTGCTCAAGCCCGCGGAGCAGACGCCGCTGTCGATTACCGTCTTTGCCGAACTGATCGCCGACCTGTTGCCGGCAGGCGTACTGAACATCGTCCAGGGCTTTGGCCGTGAGGCCGGCGAGGCGCTGGCCACCAGCAAGCGCATTGCCAAGATCGCGTTCACCGGGTCCACCCCGGTGGGCTCGCACATCATGAAGTGCGCGGCCGAGAACATCATCCCGTCCACCGTCGAACTGGGTGGCAAGTCGCCGAACATCTTCTTCGAAGACATCATGCAGGCCGAGCCGGCGTTTATCGAGAAGGCTGCCGAAGGCCTGGTGCTGGCGTTCTTCAACCAGGGTGAGGTGTGCACCTGCCCGTCACGGGCGCTGATCCAGGAGTCGATCTACGAACCGTTCATGGCCGAGGTGATGAAGAAGATCGCCAAGATCACCCGCGGCAACCCGCTGGATACCGAAACCATGGTGGGTGCCCAGGCGTCCGAGCAACAGTACGACAAGATCCTTTCGTACCTGGAAATTGCCCGGGAGGAGGGCGCGCAGCTGCTCACCGGCGGTGGTGCCGAGCGGCTGCAGGGTGACCTGGCCAGCGGTTACTACATTCAGCCAACCCTGCTCAAGGGCAACAACAAGATGCGCGTGTTCCAGGAAGAAATCTTCGGGCCAGTGGTGGGCGTGACCACCTTCAAGGACGAAGCCGAAGCGTTGGCGATCGCCAACGACAGTGAATTCGGCCTGGGCGCCGGCCTGTGGACCCGCGACATCAACCGCGCTTACCGCATGGGCCGCGGGATCAAGGCCGGGCGCGTGTGGACCAACTGCTACCACCTGTACCCGGCGCATGCGGCGTTCGGGGGGTACAAGAAGTCCGGTGTTGGCCGGGAGACCCACAAGATGATGCTTGACCATTATCAGCAGACCAAGAACTTGCTGGTGAGCTACGACATCAATCCTCTGGGCTTCTTCTAAACCGCGTCGCGGCCTTCGCGGCCTTCGCGGGCTCGCCCGCCCCCACAGGTTCACCGCTGGTTCCAGAACCGGTGCAGAACCTGTGGGCGCGGGCGAGCCCGCAAAAGGGCCGGCACATGCATGGGCTACCCGTACCAACGCACCCCGCCAGCTCGTTCCAAAGTAGCATTCGGTCCGGTCCGCCCCCGTGCATTAATGCTTCTACCGGAATCCTCCGGCACAAGAAGAGGACTTGCCCTATGTGGACTAAACCCGCCTATACCGACCTGCGCATTGGCTTCGAAGTGACGATGTATTTCGCCAACCGTTGATGACGGCCCGGCCATCGCCACGGTGGCCGGATCCTCCTGGAGCATGTGCCTGTGAACCTGATTGATCGCCAGCAAGCCCTTGCCTTGGGGCGAGGCTTGCGCCTGGACTGGGAGCCACAGAAGGCTTGCCACGTGCTGTTGTACGCCGGGGGCATCATCGAGCTCAATGCCAGTGCCGGCTGGGTCCTGGCGCTGCTGGACGGCCACAGTACCGTGGCAACGGTCATCGACCGCTTGGCACAACGCTTCCCCGATGTACCGGGGCTCGAAGAGGACGTACTGGCGTTTCTGGAGGTGGCCCGCGCCAAATCCTGGATAGAATGACCGGTAGCCCCGCTTTGGTCTGGTTGCTTTCGTGGTGGGATGCTTTACGCTGGCGGTTATCTTCCAGAACAATAAGAACAGGCTTACCGATGAGCCAGAGTTTCAGCCCCCTTCGCAAATTCGTATCGCCTGAAATCATCTTTGGTGCCGGCTGCCGGCACAATGTGGCCAATTACGCCAAAACCTTCGGTGCGCGCAAGGTACTGGTGGTCAGCGACCCTGGCGTGATCGCGGCCGGCTGGGTGGCGGATGTGGAGGCCAGCCTGCAGGCCCAGGGTATCGACTACTGCCTGTACACAGCGGTGTCACCCAACCCGCGGGTCGAAGAGGTGATGCTCGGCGCCGAAATCTATCGGCAGAACCACTGTGACGTGATCGTCGCCGTCGGTGGCGGCAGCCCGATGGATTGCGGCAAGGCCATCGGCATCGTGGTGGCCCATGGGCGCAGCATCCTCGAATTCGAGGGCGTGGACATGATCCGCGTGCCCAGCCCGCCGCTGATCCTGATTCCGACCACCGCCGGCACCTCGGCGGACGTGTCGCAGTTCGTGATCATTTCCAACCAGCAGGAACGCATGAAGTTCTCCATCGTCAGCAAGGCGGTGGTGCCGGACGTGTCGCTGATCGACCCGCAGACCACCCTGAGCATGGACCCGTTCCTGTCGGCCTGTACCGGCATCGATGCGTTGGTGCATGCCATCGAGGCCTTCGTGTCTACCGGCCACGGGCCGCTGACCGATCCCCATGCGCTGGAAGCCATGCGCCTGATCAATGGCAACCTGGTGGAGATGATCGCCAACCCCACCGATATTGCACTGCGTGAAAAGATCATGCTCGGCAGCATGCAGGCGGGGCTGGCGTTCTCCAATGCGATCCTGGGCGCAGTGCACGCCATGTCGCACAGCCTGGGCGGCTTCCTCGACTTGCCCCATGGCTTGTGCAACGCGGTGCTGGTGGAGCACGTGGTGGCGTTCAACTACAGCTCGGCGCCGGAGCGTTTCAAAGTGATCGCCGAAGTGTTTGGTATCGACTGCCGCGGTCTCAATCACCGGCAGATCTGCGGTCGGTTAGTAGAGCACCTGATTGCCCTGAAGCGTGCCATCGGTTTCCATGAAACCCTGGGCCTGCACGGGGTGCGCACGTCCGATATCCCGTTCCTGTCGCAACACGCGATGGACGACCCGTGCATCCTCACCAACCCCCGTGCGTCCAGCCAGCGTGATGTCGAGGTCGTTTATGGCGAGGCCCTCTGACGAGCAGCAGCGGGCGTTGGCCGGGCTGCTGGGGCTGGGTGACCACTCGGCGCGCAAAAGCCATTACCCGGAGCTGTCCGCCCGCCTGGACGAACTGGAAGCCGAACGCAACCGTTACAAATGGCTGTTCGAAAACGCCGTGCACGGTATTTTCCAGGCCAGCCTTCAGGACGGCATGCGTGCCGCCAACCCGGCGCTGGCGCGCATGCTCGGCTATGACGACCCGCAATCGGTGCTGTTTTCCCTGACGGACCTGGCCGCCAACCTGTTTGACGGCGGTGCCGAGGAGTTACAGGCCATTACCGCAGTGCTCGCTCGTGAGCACAGCCTGCACGGCTACGAAACCCGTTTGCGGCGCAAGGACGGCAGCCATCTCGATGTGCTCATGAACCTGCTGCTAAAACCCGGCCATGAAGGGCTGGTGGAGGGGTTCGTTGCCGACATCACCGAACGCAAGCTGGCCCAGCAACGCCTGCAACAGCTCAATGACGAACTGGAGCAACGGGTCGCTGCGCGTACCGATGAATTGCTGGAGGCGCGCGATGCTGCTGAAGCTGCCAACCGCAGCAAGGACAAATACCTCGCCGCCGCCAGCCATGACCTGCTGCAACCGCTGAACGCCGCCCGTTTGCTGATCTCGACCCTGCGCGAGCGGCCATTGCCAGAGGCCGAGCATGTGCTGGTGGAGCGGACCCACCAGGCCCTGGAGGGCGCGGAAGACCTGCTGACCGACCTGCTGGACATTTCCCGGCTCGACCAGGCGGCGGTAAAGCCGGATGTGGCCGTGTACCGCCTGGACGAGCTGTTCGCGCCGCTGGTCTCGGAGTTCAGCTCAGTGGCCGATGCGGCGGGCCTGAAGCTGCATGCGCGCATCCCGGACTGTGCCATCAGCACTGACCTGCGACTGATGACGCGTATCCTGCGCAACTTCCTCAGCAACGCCTGCCGCTACACCGACGAAGGCCGGATCTTGCTGGGGGCGAGGCGCCGCGGTGGTCATTTGCGGCTGGAGGTGTGGGATACCGGGCGGGGCATAGCGCAGGACCGGCTGCAGGCCATATTTCTCGAGTTCAACCAGCTGGACGTTGGCCGCGCAGCGGATCGCAAGGGCGTTGGCCTGGGGTTGGCCATCGTCGAGCGGATTGCCAAGATTCTCGGCTACCGGATTGAGGTACGTTCGTGGCCGGGGCGTGGTTCGGTGTTCAGCATCGAGGTGCCGATTGGCGAGCAGCTGCCGCAGGCCGTTCACCAGGCATTGCTGCAGCCAAGTGCCGGCAATCCATTGCCGGGCCGCCGCTTGTTGGTGCTGGATAACGAAGTGAGCATTCTCCAGAGCATGGGGGCTCTGCTTGGGCAGTGGGGCTGCGAGGTGGTCACCGCTACCGATCAGGAGGCGGCTTTGCTGGCGCTGCAGGGGCAGGCACCGGAACTGATCCTGGCGGACTTTCACCTGGACCACGGCGTGGTCGGATGTGAGGTGGTCAGGCACTTGCGCGAACACTTTGCCAGTGCCATTCCTGCCGTGATCATCACCGCAGATCGTAGTGACCAGTGCCGGCGATCATTGCAGAAGCTAGGCGCGCCATTGCTGAACAAACCGGTCAAACCGGGCAAGTTACGGGCGGTGCTGAGCCAGTTACTGGGGTAGGCCTTGATACGGCCCCGCCCAGCGAACGCTGAGACCCGTTGACTGCTGAACAGGTTGAGTCGCTCAATGACTTGCACTGGATGAGTGGGCACATTCCACGAGCCAGTCGATCAACACCTGCAGGCGTTTGGGCATCGGGTCATGATGCGGGTAGACCAGGTAATAGCCATAGTTGGGGGTGTCGACGAAACCACCGAACGGCAAAACCAGCTCACCTCGTGCAATGCGATCCTTGACCAGCTGTTCGCGGCCAATGGCGATGCCTACGTGATTCAGCGCGGCGAGCGTGCACAGGTCGGAGCGATCGAATGTGAGGAATCGGCGCGGGAGGCTGATACCCGCACCTGTGGTGTTGGCCCAGAGCTGCCATTCTGCATCGAATGCAGCGTTGTCCCAGGCCGCTACGTCATGCAAGGCGGTGCAATGATCCAGCGGGTGCAGGTCACCGGTCAATGCATGGGTTTCTGCGTAACGGGGGGAGCACACCGGGGCGATCCGCTCGTCCATCAAGTGGATGCTCTGCAACCCCGGGTGATGGCCATCCGAATAACACAGGACCAGGTCGATCTTGCGGGTGCGGTAATCGATGCTCTCGTTGCCCACCCTGATATCCAGCTGGATATCAGGGTAGCGGGCGGTGAACTGCGCCAGCCGCGGCACCAGCCAGCATTGTGCGACTGACGGGCGCACATACAACGTCAACTGGCCGGCGATTTCGGCGTGAGCACGTTCCTGCACGGCCTCGCTTAACTCATCCATGGTCCGTTGCATGACCGCGAACAGGCGCTCGCCGTCTTCGGTGAGGCTGACCTTGCGCGGCATGCGGTGGAACAGCTTGAGCGCCAGCTCATCTTCCAGGCGATTGATGCGGTGACTCACGGCACTGGCCGTCAGGCACAGCTCATCGGCGGCGCGCGAGAAGCTCAAGTGGCGTGCCGCCACCAGAAAGACATGCAGGCTGCCCAGGTGCGAGCCATTGAGTTTCACGGCGCCGCCGCCGGGCTTTTTCATTGATCAATCCTTCCTGCGCCGTGAGCTGATTGCGGTTACACGTTTGCCTGCAGGCTGCGCCCTTTCGCCAGATAGGCGTTGAATTCATCGTCCGGCACCATGCTGCCACCCGTCCCCCAGACGAGGTGTGTAGCCTGCTGCAGCTGGGTTGGGGTGAAGCTCTGGCGAGCCAGGTACTCGCCTGCTTGCAGCACCCGCAGCATACCGGGTACGCCGGCCAGGGCAGAGGGTTCCAGTTTGACCTTGTCCTGCTCATGGGCGATGACCATCAAGCGGTACAGTTCTTCGTCGGTCACGGTGTAGTAACCATCGATCAGGCGCTGCATGGCTTTGCCGACAAACCCTGATGGGCGCCCGACCGCCAGGCCGTCGGCGGCGGTGATGTTGTCGATGCCGAAGTCCTGCACGCTGGTTTCATCGTGCAGGCCGGTATAGACACCCAGCAGCATGCAGGGGGAATGGGTGGGCTCGGCAAAGATGCAGTGCACCGCATCGCCGAATACCAGTTTCAGCCCGAACGCAACACCGCCTGGGCCGCCCCCTACGCCGCACGGCAGGTACACGAACAATGGATGATCTGCGTTTACCTGGATGCCCGCCTGGTCGAATTGCCGCGCCAACCGTTCGGCGGCCACGGCATAGCCAAGAAACAGCTGCGGGGAGTTTTCGTCGTCGACAAAGTAACAGCTGGGGTCGGATGCTGCCTGCTGGCGGCCTTGCTCGACCGCCACGCTGTAGTCGGAGGCGTGTTCGACCACCGTGACACCGTTGGCCCGCAGCTTGTCCTTCTTCCATTGCCTGGCGTCAGACGACATGTGCACGCTCACCTGGAAGCCCAGCTTGGCGCTCATGATGCCAATCGACAGCCCCAGGTTGCCGGTCGAGCCCACGGCGATCGTGTACTGGCTGAAGAATGCGCGGGCCTGGTCGCTCGCCAGTTTGGTGTAGTCATCCGTTGGCGTGATCAAGCCGGCAGCCAGGGCCAGGTCCTCGGCGTGCTTGAGCACCTCATGGATGCCGCCCCGGGCTTTGATCGAGCCGGAGATAGGCAAGTCGCTGTCCGCCTTGAGCCACAGGCTGCCTGCGTTCTGCAGCGATCCCTCCTCGACAAGCAGCTGGCGCAGCTGTGGCAGCGGGGTGATGTGCGACTCGATGACCCCGCCGGCCGCTGCCGTCTCGGGGAACACGGTGGCCAGGTAAGGCGCGAACCGCTGCAGTCGCGCGCTGGTGACTTGCACGTCGGCCGCCGTCAGGCCCACGTCGTGCAGGGCTTCTGCAGCCTTGGCGATGCCAGGGTTGAACCAGCTGGTTGGCTTCAGGGCCACCAGCTCGGCGATGATCGGGTGGCTTTGTTGCCAGGCTTCCAGGGTTTTTCCGTGAATCATGATTTCACCTGTAGTGCGGTATGTGCAGAGTAGATCAGACAATCTTCGAAAGGAGCAGGGTCAGGCACAAGGCGACTACCGAGGCCAGCACTGTAGCGGCAGTGAACTTCTTCAGTGCATCACTCAGGGAAAGGCCCAGGTACTCCTTCACCACCCAGAACGCCGAGTCGGTGATGTGGGTCCAGCCGATGGCGCCGGCGCCGATGGCGATCACCAGGATTTCCCGGTTGTATTCCGGGTGCTGGCCAAGGATTGGCATTACCATGCCGGCCGCGCTGATCATCGCGACGGTGGCCGAGCCGACGGCAAAGTGCATGATCCCGGCGATCAACCAGGCGAGGATGATCGGGTTGAGCTGCGTCTGGTTCAGTACATCGGCCAGTGCCTTGCCGATGCCGCTGCCCACGAGCATGTCATTGAAGGCACCGCCGGCACCGATGATCAGCAAAATGCCGGCCAGGGGAGGGAAACAGCGCTGGGTCAGGCTCAGCAGGTCTGCCATATCCAGGCCGCGGCGCAAGCCCAGTGCCCAGTAGGCGAACACCACCGACAGCGTCAGGGCAATCAGTGGGCTGCCCAGGAAGGCCATCCACTCGTACAGCGCAGAGCCCTTGTCCAGGACCGTGACGGCCAACGTTTTGCCGACCATCAACACCAGTGGCAGCAGTACGGTGGTGAGTGTGATGCCGAACGCGGGCGTTGCCTGCTCTTCTGCTTGAGCCACCGTGCGCGCAGACAGGAAGGCCTGCTGGGATTCGTCGGCTTCACGGTTACAGGTGAAGCGAACCCACACCGGGCCCGCGATGATAGCGGTCGGCAGGCCAACGATCAGGCCGTACAGGATGACCGTACCGATATCCGCATTGAGCATGCCGGTGATGGCTGTGGCGGCCGGGTGTGGCGGGAGAATGCAGTGCACCACCATCAGCGAGGTGGCCAGCGGCACGCCGAGGTACAGCATGCTGATACGGGTTTGCCGTGCAACCACGTAGATCAACGGAATCAGCAGGACGAAGCCGACTTCGAAGAATACCGGGATGCCGGCGATGAAGCCGACGAGCATCATTGCCCACGAGGCATTGCGTTCCCCCAGCCCGTTCAGCAGTGTGGTGGCGATGCGCCTGGCACCTCCGGATTCCTCCAGCAGTTTGCCGAGGATACTGCCCAGGCCGATGATGCCGGCAAGAAAGCCCAGCGTGCTGCCCATGCCTTTCTCGAATGCCGCCACGATTGCCGTAGGCGCCATGCCGGTGCCGACACCGACCACCAGGCTTGCGGCCATCAAGGCCAGAAACGGGTGTACTTTGAGTTTGCTGATCATGACGACGATCAGGAGTATCGCGGTGCCCAGGACGAGTAATGAGAACGTTGGAGTCATCGTGTGGTTTTCTCTATCGCTGATCGCTTCCGTGCGAGCTTCTTGTTGGTTTGCACCCATTAGATTTCAGCGATTTGATCGACTCAAACGATCACTCCTCACCCCATAGGTGAGCCCATGTCATGCATGGCATGGGGCGGCATTGCGGGAGTCTGGTCGGCGCGGTGAATTGGCACCGGTGTAGCAGCGCACGACATGACAGGCTCGTGACAGGGGGGAAGGCGCAGGATAACCCACGGAGTTTCGAACATTACACATTGGTTTTACTGAGGTGTTGCCTGTACCGGCCTGTTCGCGGGCTCGCCCGCTCCCACAGGCCATCACAGCCTTCAAGGCTTGCACAGTACCTGTGGGCGCGGGCCAGACCGCGAAGGTGCCTGTCCAGGCACCAAAGGATCTGGACAGTTCGCTTACTCAGCCATAAGGCGGCGCTGGCAGTTCGGCCAGCAGGGTTTTCAAGCCGTCGCTCCACTGCCTGCGAATCTGCTGGTAATAGGCATCGTCGCTGGTAATGCGCTTGCGCGTCATGCTTTCCAGGCTGTTGTTGCGGTACACCAGCAAGTCCAGCGGCATGCCCACCGACAGGTTGCTGCGGATGGTGGAGTCGAACGAGATCAGGCCGCAGCGCAGCGCTTCATCGAGCGGTGTGCGGTAATCCAGGTTGCGGTCGAGTATTGGCCTGCCGTACTTGCTTTCACCCAGTTGCAGAAACGGGGTGTCCGGTGTGGCCTGGAAGAAATTGCCTTGTGCATACACGTTGTAGATGGACATGGGGCCGCCGGCTATCTGGCCGCCGACGATGAATGAACTGCTAAGGTCGATATCGGCCGTGAGCTTGCTGCGGTCTCTTTTGACCACCTCGCGCAGGGTGTCGGCGACCAGCACCGTTGCATCGTAGAGCGTGGCAACGTTCAGCAGGTGGGGGCCGTTGCCCTGGGTGCGTTGCTGCAGCAGGTTTACCACCGACTGTGAGGTCGCCAGATTGCCGGCGGTCTGCAGCACGATCAGCCGCTCGCCCGGGGCGCTGAAGACGAACAACTTGGTGAACGTGGAGATCTGGTCGATGCCGGCGTTGGTGCGTGAGTCGCTGATGAAGACAAGCCCGTCCTCCAGGTGCATGGCGACACAGTAAGTCATGCGGTTTCCCTTGTGTTGCGTGTGGAAGGGTCTTGCCGCACTCGCGCGGCAAGACCGGTCTGACGCCAGCCTGTCACTGGCGATGCACGTGGACGCTGGCCTGCATCGATTCGGCGCCGCCGCCGCGGCGTACGCCCCTGACCGGACAGGCATCGAGGTAGTCCAGGCCCACCGCCAGCTTCAGGTGACGCTCTGGCCGGGTCAGGCGGTTGGTAATGTCGAAGCTGTACCAGGCTTCGTCGACCCAGGCTTCGGCCCAGGCGTGGCTGGCCAGGTGTTGTTCGTCCTCGGTGCACAGGTAGCCGGACACATAGCGTGCCGGCACCCCCAGGCTGCGTGCGCAGGCCAGGAAGGCGTGGGTGTGGTCCTGACACACGCCTGCGCCACCGTTGAAGGCTTCGATGGCCGTGGTGCCCACCGACGTGGCCCCAGGGCTGTAGGGCATGTGCTCGGCCAGGCCTTGCATCAGCCCGATCAGTGCTGCCCGGTCGCGGTGACTGCCACAATGCCGGGCGGCGAAAGCAATCAGGGTGTTGTCGGCCAGCGTCAGGTGGCTACCGCGCAGGAACGGCAGGGGAGACTGGCTCTCGGTTTCGTGTTCGCAATCCGGGTCGATCTCGACCTGGCCGTGTGCGGTAAGCGCCAGGTGGCCATGGGGTTTGTCCAGTGTCAGCACATGCAGGATGTTGCCGTAAGGGTCGATCTGGCCCTTGACCTTGCAGGGCAGGTCCAGTTGCCATTGATTGATACGCTGGCGTTCGCTGCTGCGCGGCGTCAGGCGCAGGAACTGGATACTGTTGCACACGTCGCTGGCGTAGCTATAGGTCGTGTCGTGGCGAATGGACAGTTTCATACAACCTCCAGGTAGGAGTGATGGACGGCCTGGCCCAGTTGGTTGATGCGGCCGATGAAGTCGCTTAGCCAGGGGTGCAACCCTGCATCAAGGATTTCGTCGATTGCGGTGTAGCGCAGGCGCGCGTTCAGTTCGGCGGCCATGCGCTGGGCGGCACGCCCGGTACTGCCCGGCAGGCCCGCCAGGATCAGGTCCAGTTCCTCGATGCAGGCATGCAGCGAGCGCGGCACGTCCACCCGCAACAGCAGCAGCTCGGACACCGGCCGGGCACTGGGCGCGGCGCGATAGAGCTCGTTGAAGGCCTCATACGAGGTCAGCGCGCGCAGCAGGGCGCTCCATTGGTAATAACCGCGGGCGGAGTCGTCGCTGACCTCTTCGGAGGCCTCGCCGAACATTTCATAGCGCGAATCGAGCAGGCGCAGGGTGTTGTCCGCCCGCTCCAGGAAGGTCCCCAGGCGAATGAAGCTGTAGGCATCGTTGCGCATGATGGTGCCGGATGTCGCACCGCGGAACAGGTGTGATCGTTCCTTGACCCAGTCGCAGAACTGGCTGATGCCATAGCGACCCAGGCCGTTGCTGGCAATATTGCGCATTTCGATCCAGGTGGCGTTGATGTTCTCCCACATGTCGGCGGTGATTCGGCCGCGCACTGCATGGGCATTGGTCCTGGCGGCCTGCAGGCAGCAATAGATGCTGCTGGGGTTGGTGGCGTCGAGGGCGAAGAAGTGCAGCATGAGCTCGGTGTCGAGTTCATTGTGCCGACGCTGGTAGTCGTCCAGCATGCCCGAGGCCATCAGCGACATTGCCAGCTCGGCATGGCCGTCGCTGCGCCCGGCCTGGGGCATCAGCGACAGCGAGTAGCTGACCTCGAGCATGCGCGCGAGGTTTTCTGCACGCTCCAGGTAGCGGGACATCCAGTACAGGTCGGAAGCGGTTCGCGAAAGCATGGCTCAGTCCTCCACCACCCAGGTGTCCTTGGTACCGCCGCCTTGCGACGAGTTGACCACCAGCGAGCCTTCCTTGAGCGCCACGCGCGTCAGGCCACCGGGCACCAGGCGGGTTTCACTGCCCGACAACACGAACGGGCGCAGGTCGATGTGACGCGGTGCGATGCCGCTGTCGACGAAGGTCGGGCAGGTTGACAGGCACAGCGTCGGTTGAGCGATATAGGCGTGCGGGCGGGCTTTGATGCGCGCGCGGAAGTCCTCGATCTGGGCTTTGGTCGAGGCGGGCCCGACCAACATGCCATAGCCGCCGGAACCTTGGGTTTCCTTGACCACCAGTTCGGGCAGGTGGGCCAGTACATGGGACAGGTCCGCCGGCTTGCGGCACTGCCAGGTCGGCACGTTGTTCAGGATCGGTTCTTCGCTCAGGTAAAAGCGGATCATGTCGTCGACAAAGGGGTAGATGGATTTGTCATCGGCCACGCCAGTGCCGACGGCGTTGGCCAGTACCACATTGCCGGCGCGGTAAACCGAGATCAGCCCCGGCACGCCCAGCATCGAGTCAGGGTTGAAGGACAGCGGGTCGAGGTAGTCGTCGTCCAGGCGACGATAGATCACGTCCACCTGGTGGGGGCCGGCCGTGGTGCGCATGTAGACATGCTCATCACGTACGAACAGGTCGGCGCCTTCGACCAGCTCGATGCCCATTTCCCGGGCCAGGAAAGCATGCTCGAAATAGGCGCTGTTGAAACGGCCGGGCGTGAGCAGCACCGCGGTAGGGTTGTCCAGTGGACTGGCGCTCTTGAGCGTGTCCAGCAGCAGGTTGGGGTAGTGATCGATGGGCGCGATGCGCTGGGCGGCAAACAGTTCGGGGAACAGGCGCATCATCATCTTGCGGTCTTCGAGCATGTAGCTGACGCCGCTGGGGGTGCGCAGGTTGTCTTCCAGCACGAAGTAACTGCCATCGCCGTCACGTACCAGGTCGACACCGGCAATATGCGCATACAGCCCACGGTGAAGGTCCAGGCCCTGCATGGCGATCTGGTAGCCCTCGTTGGCCAGCACTTGCTCTGGCGGGATGATGCCGGCCTTGAGAATGCGCTGGTCGTGGTAGATGTCCTGCAGGAACAGGTTCAGCGCCTGTACCCGTTGAATGCAGCCACGCTCGACCGTGCGCCATTCGCTGGCGCGGATGCTGCGCGGGATGATATCGAAGGGGATCAGGCGCTCGGTATCCTGCTTGTCGCCGTACAAGGTGAAGGTGATGCCAGCGCGGTGAAACAGCAGGTCGGCCTCGCGGCGGCGCTGTTCCAGCAACTCCAGCGGGGTGTTGGCCAGCCAGCGGGCGAACTCCTGGTAATGCGGGCGGCAAGTGCCGTTCGCTTCGTACATTTCATTGAAAAAAGCCCGGGACATACCCACTCCTTGCCGCCGTTGCCGGCAGCTTCATTGCGGTTCATCTGCGTCTTTCAGGGTGCTGCCTTGCTGGGGTAAGTGGGAGCTGTGTCTCGCGTTAACCTCGGTCTCGGTAGATTGCCTGTGCGTTGAGTACAACCGGTCTGTGCAATAAAAGTGCCGAATACCCCTGGCGGTTCTGGCGATGCAGGAAATGTGAGGGGCACACCCGATGTGTGCTGCCTGGCCGCAAGGGCCGGCGCATCAAAAGAGGGCGCTTTTGATCCGGGCGCGGGATTTGAACCGAAATGGGGCGCAAGCCGGTGCCCGGCGGCAGAAAATGGGAATAGTCCGGGTGCATGACTTGGGGGGAAGGGGGCATCATGCATCGAGTGCCGCGCGGGCGGCACCCGATTGAACACACGCTGAATATCGCCAGGCGAGCGCCTTCAGGCCCTCAGAGGCAGGCGTAGACCACCAGCTCCACCAGCATTTCTTCCCGGGCGAGGCCCGCCACCACGACGGCCGCGCGGTTGGGGTAGGGTGCCTGGAAATACTCGGCGTACACGGCATTTACAGTTGCCAGATAGCGGCGGTCGGTCACGTAGATCAGTACCTGGGTCACGGCATCCAGCGAGCTGCCAGCGGCTTCCAAGGTGTGGCGCAGGTTGTCCAGTGTCTGGCGGGCCTGTGCCTCGATGCCGCCGGCAACCACCTGGCCCTGCGTATCGATTGGGATCTGGGCCGTGTACAACGTACCGTTGCCGACGACCGCCCATTCCAGTGGCGCCCTGGAGGCGAACAGCTCGGTCTTTATTGCATGCTTCATGGGTTGTTTCCTCAGTGGCAAGGGTGTTCAGTCGGCGTCGCTGCCGCCGCCTGCACCGTGGCGGCGTGAGGCATCGGTGCTCTCGACAAGGATGTGTTCGGCCAGCTGCCTGAGCCTTTGCCAGGTATGTTCGTTGACGGTAAAACCTTGCTGCAGTGTGCGTTGCGGGTCGGTTATCGCCTGGGCGGTCTGGCCTGCTCGGGTGAACAGCACCGTTACGTCTTGCGCGGCCGCTTCAATGCCCCGGGGCCGGGCTTCACTGCTCAGTTCCGGGCGCGGCATGCCGGCGGTAAAATCGGCCAGGTGGTATTGGCGGGCGTCCTCCCAGCGGGCTTGCACGTGCAGCCCCTGCACAGCTGCCCGGCTCAGGTAGCCCAGCAACAGCAAACGGTTGTGGCAGTGGCGGATGCGCAGTTCGGCCTGACCACAGCGCATGGCCTTGGCTGCCGCCAGTTCCACCACCGTCGCGGCGCAGCGCAATACGCTCTGGCCCTTGGCGTCGATCACCAGCAGGGCGTTATCCTCATGGCACAAGGCGTATGGCTGTGCAGCTTCGGCTTGCAGATAACGCAACGCCTTTTCCAGTGCACCGACGCCATCAAGCCCCTGCAGTTGCAGCCAGCCCACGAGTTCGGCGGCATCCTCGCAGTCGCCCGGGGCGAAGCCCATGCCTTCGAATGCCTTGCGGCACATCACCTGTATTTCGTTAAGCGATACGCGCATGGTCAAAGCTCCCTTTGCGGCATGACTGCGAAATTCCAGTCGTCTGCGAACGGCTGACCGATGTCGCTGACCAGCGGCGCGCCCTGGAACAGCGTGATACGCACCCAGCGGCTTGACTTGGGGTCGAATTTCCCCGCGCCGAAAAATGCCAGTTTGCAGCGCAGCAGGTGAATCGGCAGCATGTCCCGGGCCAGCAGATTGGCACGGATTTCACCGAAGTTTGTTTTTGCCATGCCTTGCAGGCGGCGTACCGCGCCCTTGAACCTCGGTTGGGCGATCAGGAAGTGAGCGGTCAGCGCCTGAGGCTGCCGTTGCAGGTGCTCCAGCAGCGCGCCATGGCACTGCTGGATATTGCGGGCAATACCCAGCTGCATTTCTTTTTCGGCCCCTGGCTCCTCTGCGCGAATGCCCAGGCGCGGCTCTTCTTTTTCAGCTGAGCGGTACCAGAAGAAGTGCTCCGCATCGGCAGCACTGAAGTCGTAGCGCAACGCCCAGCCATACTGCTGCTCGATGAGCTGGCGCAGTTGCCCAAGGGGCATCTGGGCGTCCAGCTGCCAGCTTTCGTTGACCCCCATGTGCTCGGCCAGGGGCGTGACCTGCTCGGGGTACAGCTCCAGCAGCAGGCTGACCAGAAGCTCCTGGCAGCCCACCCCCGTGTGTAATTGCGCCCAGGCCAGCAGACGCGGCCAAAGGCCCGCGCCGTCGGCTTGCGTGCCAAGCCAGGTGGCCAGTAAAGCAAGCTCGGCCAAGGTTTGCAGGTTCTGCTCATGCTGGCGCTGGTCTTCGGTCCGGGACTGGCTCAGGTGCAACTGGGCGCGCGCCAGCAATTGCTGCAGGCGTGCCAATTGGTCGGGCTCCGCCGACTGCGCCAGCACCAGGGCCAGGGCCGTTTCCCGCGTACTGATCCAGTGCTCCACCAGTTGAGGGTGGTTGATCAGAAAAGGGGCCATTCCCAGCCCGGTCGCGTTGCCGACCCCCAGGTAGCGTTGTAGCGCCGGGGCCAGTTGCACTGCCCGCTGCGGGGCGAGTGCCCGGGCCATGTGGTTGATCTGCTCGATGCTGAAGTGTCGCAGCAGGTAGACGGTGAACATCTGCGCGCTGAACGGCTGGTTGAAGTCCGGGTTATCTTGCAGGCAACCAAAATCGGCGATGCCGAACTTGCCGTTACCGTACACCGCGGTGGTGCGATACAGGTAGCCGACTTCAGCCAGTTGTTGTGGATCGGGCTGGCGTCCTTCTGCCAGCGCCGCCAGAAACCGGTCGAAATTGCGCAAGCTACGGTTGGCCCGCGACAACACCAGCACGCGTGCATCGAAGCGACCGGCTTCCTGCAGCGGCACGTTGCGTTGCAGGTCGGCCAGTTGTGCCGAGTCGACATCGCCGGCCACCAGCACGAAGCTGACGTCCCACTGGTCGGCGATGACCCGATCGCTGCGCTTTTCGGGCGGCAGGTAGGCCGAGAAGATCACGCAGTGGTAATGGCCGTTTGGCGTTTCGATGCGGTAGATCGCAGTGCCGAAGCCTTGGCCATCGAGGTCGAAACAGCTGCGCCGGATTTGCCAGCGCTGCTGCATCATCCGCCGCATGCTGCTGCGCACGAAGCTTAGCGGGCTCTGGAAGTGGCTACCCAGCCGGGCCAGGTCCATGACTTGGCTGGCAGGGCGCAACGCGGGTATTGCAGGCACGCTGTTGGGCATTGTTGTTGTACCTGGATGGATCATGTTCAGACGCCTTGTTCACGGGCCATGTGTCGAGCGATGCGCACGGCATCCCACAGCGCTGGCAGGATCACCAGCGACACCGGCACCGCGGTGATGACAATAAAGGATTGCAGGGCCGTCACCCCGCCTGCGCCAATGGTGATCAGCACCACCGCCGCCAGGCCCATGCCGATTGCCCAGAAACCGCGCAACCACTTCTTCGGTTTATCGTTGCTGGACATCGCCAGCGCCACGGTGAAGGCCATGGCGTCGCCATTGGTGGCCACCGAGATGAAACTCAAGAACAGGAACAGCGCGCTGACAAGGCCACCCAATGGCAGGTGCTGCGTCACTCCCAGCAACAGGTCTTCAGGCTTGGCGCCATGGGCGGTGACGATGCCTGGCGTTTGCAGCTCCAGGCCGATCCCGGTACCGCCCACCACAGTGAACCAGAACATGGTCACCAGCGGTGCGATGATCGACAGCGTCATGATGATCTCGCGGATGGTGCGGCCCCGCGAGATCCGCGCGACATACAGAGCCACCATGGGCGCGTAGCCGATGAACCAGCCCCAGTAGAACACCGTCCACCAGTCCAGCCATTTGGGGTCGGCGCGGAACATCGTCAGGGGGATGAAGTGCTCCACGTGCAGGGCAAAGGCCGCCGGGAAACCGCCGAGGATGAACAGCGTCGGTCCGAATACCACCATGAACAGGGCCAGGCCGATCATCAACCAGACGTTGATCTCGCTGACAAAACGGATGCCTTTGAGGCCCACCAGGCACGAGACGGTGTACATCGCGGTCACCAGGACAATGGTCAGCGACTGGGTGACGATAGTGTTGGGCAACCCCCACACGGCGTGCATGGCGCTGCTGATCTGCAGGCCAAGGAAACCGATCGGACCGATGGTGCCGGCCACTACCGCGATGATCGAGGCAGCGTCGGCCAAGGTGCCGATCGGGCCCTTGAGCGCTCGCTGGCCGAACAGGGGGTAAAGCAGGGTGCGCGGCGCCAGCGGAAGGCCTTTATCGTAATGCAGGTGCATCAGCACGATCGCCAGCAGGCTGCCCAGCACGGCCCAGGCCAGGAAGCCCCAGTGCACGAACGATTGCGCCAGTGCCGCGGTGGCCGCCGCTTCGCTGTGCGGTTGCAGGCCGGCGAAGAAGGGCGGTGGGCTGGCAAAGTGCATCAAGGGTTCGGCAGCGGCCCAGAAGGCGCCACCACCTGCCAGCAGGGCGCACATGATCACGGCGATCCAGTTGAAGGTGCTGACGTCCGGGCGCTGGGTGACCCCGCCCAGGCGTACACGCCCGCACCTGGAAAAACCGATGAACAGGCTGACGGCGAAGGTTGCCAGCATCAGCACTTGCCAATAGAGGCCAAAGGCCTTTGTCGACCAGGCGAACAGGGTATTGACCAGCGCCGACACGGTGTCGATGTCGATCAGCGCCGCCAGCAGGAAGGCGCCTAGGAATCCGCCGCTGATCAGGAACAACGGCCAGTCGATATCGCGTGCCATAGGCAGGCCCATGGCCTGGCCGTCGGCCTGCAAGGTAGTTGGGTTTTTCATGAAACCTCCGGAACCTGCGATTCTTTTTATTGTTGATGCTGTCCGTGCAAGGGGTTCAGGCCTGTGCCGTGGTGGCGGTCTCCAGCAAGCGCAACCAGTTCAGCCCCATGATGTTGCCCACGTCGTGCTCGGCAAAGCCGCGGGCGCGCAGGCCTTGGGCAATGTTGCGGAAGTCGCGGCTGTCGCGGAACCACTGCAAGGGCGCCGGCCAGTTGGCGTTGTCCCTGGAGCCTTCGCCGTAGTCCTTGTGCTTGCTCCAGCGGCCGTTGCGCATCCATTCCAGCACAGACAAGGGTTGCGCCTGGCACAGGTCGGTGCCGATGCCGATGTGCTCCACACCCATCAGGTCGGCGGTGCGCGCGACCATGTCGCAGAAACTTTCCAGGCTACAGTCCGAGGCACCCTTGAGGTGGAACGGATAGGTGCTGAAGCCCAGCAGCCCGCCGGACTCTGCGATCCCGCGTAGCACCGCATCGGATTTGTTGCGCTTGGCGGCGTGGAAGCTGGCAGGGTTGGCGTGGGAGATGATCACCGGTCGGCTGGACAGTTCAATGGCCTCAAGCGTGCTTCGCTCGGCGCTGTGAGACATGTCGATGAGCATGCCGACGCGGTTCATTTCGGCGATTACCTGGCGGCCGAAGCGGCTGATGCCGTTGTCCTCGCGCTCATAGCAACCGCTGGCCAGCAGGCTTTGGTTGTTGTAGGTCAGCTGCATGACGAACACCCCGAGCTGGCGGAAAACCTCCACCAGGGCAATGTCGTCCTCGATCGGCGAGCAGTTCTGGAAGCCGAAGAAGATACCCACCCGGCCCTCCTCGTGGGCCAGGCGGATGTCGCTGGCCGTGCGCACCGGGCGGATCAGCTCGGGCCATGTCTCGAAGCGGCGGTTCCACTCGCCCAGGCGTGACAGGGTTTCGCGGGCGTTTTCGTGGTAGGCGATGGTGGCGTGCACCGCGCTCAGGCCACCGGCCTGCATCTGCTGGAATATTTCCTGGCTCCAGTTGGAGTACTGCAGGCCGTCGATCATCAAAAGGTCGTGCATGGCATGTATTCCTTCAGGGCCGCAGGTAGGTGGTCTTGACCACGGTGTAGAAGTCGCGAGCGTATTGCCCCTGTTCCCGGGGGCCGAAACTCGAGGCTTTGCGGCCCCCGAATGGCACGTGGTAGTCGGTCCCGGCGGTGGGCAGATTGACCATCACGCAGCCGGTCTGGGCGCGGCGCTTGAAGTGGCTGGCGTGGCGCAGCGACTGGGTGATGATCCCGGCTGTGAGGCCGTACTCGGTATCATTGAGCGTGGCCAGCGCCTCTTCAAAATCGCGCACGCGGATCACGCAGGCGATGGGGCCGAACACTTCCTCGCGGTTGATGCGCATGTCGTTGCGGCTGTTGATGAACAAGGCCGGGCGCATGTAGTAGCCATCGGAGGCCAGTTGCAGGCGCTCGCCGCCTTCTATCAGGGTGGCGCCTTCGGCCTGGGCCAGTTGCAGGTAGGCCAGGTTCTGTTCCAGCTGACGCGCGTCAGCGACCGGGCCGATCTGGACGCCAGCCTCCAGTGCATGGCCGACCTTGAGCTGGCGCATGCGCAGGCGCAGCGCCTCGACGAAGCGGTCGTGGATGCCGTCGCAGACGATCAGCCGTGATGACGCAGTGCATTTCTGCCCAGTGCCAAAGAAGGCCCCGTTGAGCGCGCATTCCACGGCCAGTTCGAGGTCGGCGTCGTCCATGACCACCAGGGCATTCTTGCTACCCATTTCCAGCTGGCAGCGCACCAGGTTACCGGCGGTGGCCACCGCTACGCGTCGGCCCGTCTGCAGAGAACCGGTGAACGTCAGGGCATCGATCTCGGCGGACTGGATCAGGGCCTCGCCGACGTCGGCACCGCTGCCCATCACCAGGTTGAAGGTACCGCTGGGCAGGCCCTGACGGCTGATGATCTCAGTGAGCGCCCAGGCACTGGCCGGCACCAGGTTGGCCGGCTTGAACACCACGGCGTTGCCGAAGGCCAAGGCCGGGGCGATTTTCCAGGCGGCGGTGGCCATGGGGAAGTTCCATGGGGTAATGATGCCCACCACACCCACCGGTTCGCGATGCACTTCGATGTCCACCCCTGGGCGCACCGAGGCGGCAGTCTCGCCCATCTGGCGCAGCACTTCGGCGGCGTAGTAATGGAAGAACTGGCCACTGCGGTTGACCTCGCCGATGCCTTCGGCCAAGGGTTTGCCTTCTTCTCGCGACAGCAGTTCGCCGAGTTCTTCCTTGTGGGCGATCAGCTCGTCGCCGATGGCCATCAGCACTTGCTGGCGGCTTTCCAGGCCACTGGCGGCCCACAGGGGTTGAGCGGCGCGGGCGGCCTGAATGGCCTGGCGGGCCTGTTCGGCGCTGGCCTGATGGTACTGGCCGATCAGGTCGCCAGTGTCCGAGGGGCTGTAGTTGCCCAAAGTGGCGTGGCCTTCACACCACTGGCCATCGATGTAGTTGTTGTAGGTCTTGTGTGACATGGATGAACGCCTCCGTTTGCATGGCATTCATCATGCGAGCAATATGCAGCAAATAAAAATTAATAAAAAAAATGCTTTGATAAGGAATGCTAACCATGTTGCCCGAGCTGAAAATCGCGCAGTTGCGTTACTTCGTACTGGTCGCCGAACACAAGAGTTTCCACGCGGCCGCCCGCCAGGCCTTTCGCACCCAGCCTGCGATATCCCTGGCCCTGCGTGAACTGGAGCAGAAGCTGGGGCAGGCACTGGTCGAAAAGGGCGGTGGCCGGGTAGAGCTGACGCCATATGGCGAGCATTGCCTCCCGTTGTTTCGTGGCTTGATCGAGCACCATGACCGTATTGCCCGTGAAGCCATGCTGTTTGCCCGGCATGAAATCGGCCAGGTCAGCATCGCCACCGTGCCTTCTGTGGCCAGCCGAATGCTGCCAGGGCCGCTGGCCCGCTTTGTGGCCGCGCACCCCAATGTGCAGGTCAGCATTCAGGACGGCACGGCCGAACGTGTGCAGCAGTTGCTCGCTCAAGGGCAAGTGGATTTCGGCATCAGCAGCCTGTGGGTGGACGATGACCAGCTCGAATTCGCCCCCATCGTGAATGATCAGGTTGGCGTGGTGTGCCGCAGCGACCACCCGCTGGCGCAGGCGGGGGGGCAGCTACATTGGGCGCAGTTGCTGGGCGTGCCGATGATCCGCAACGGTACCTCGCAATTACTGGCGGGTACCGAGGCCGAGGGTTTGCTGGCCGATAGCCGGCTGTTCATTTCCAACATGATTTCGTTGATCGCCATGCTGGAGGAGGGGGTAGGGATCAGTACCTTGCCGTACCTCGCTTTTCCGCAGGAGAACGACAAACTGGCGTTCGTGCCCCTTGTCGAGCCCAAGGTAGAACGGCAAATCGGCATGCTCACCCGCAAAGGGCGCAGCTTGTCACCTGTGGCGGGGGCACTGATGGCGTTTCTGCAAGTGCAGTTGGCGAAGGCTGGCTGATTCCTTGGCCGTAGGGGCATGGCGCGCCAAGGCCGGCACTGAGGTTCGCAAACGCACGCCCGGCTTTCAGAGAACCGGGCCTGAAGGCACGCTGACACCTGCCAGCGTGGTGAACGAAATATCCTTGGCCGTCAGCAGAAAATCACGCACGTACGGCACCTCCAGCATGTCACTGCGCAGTGCCGCATAGAGGTTTGCCTGCAGGCCGTGTTCGCCAAGGCGCTTGGCGGTTACATAGCCGCGCGAACTGTATTCGTGCACGGCCCAGTTGGGCAGGCAGCAGACGCCGCGCCCGGACGCAACCAGTTGCATCATCATCACGGTAAGTTCTGAGGTGCGGACCTGTGCGGGCTCGACGTCGGCGGGGTCGAGGAAGCGGGTGAAGATGTCCAGGCGGGTGCGTTCGATCGGGTAGGTGATCAGTGTCTGGCTGGCGATATCGGTGGGCTCCAGGTACGGCTTGTGGCGCATGGCGTGGTGGTTGTCGATGGCCAGCAGTGCCTCGTAGCTGAACAACGGCACGTAGCTGATACCCGGCAGTGTCACCGGGTCGGAGGTCACCACCAGGTCCAGGTCGCCGCGCTCCAGGGCTGGCAGCGGCGCGAAGGAAAAACCGGAGGCGAGGTCCAGTTCCACCTCAGGCCAGGCGCCGCGGAACTCATCCACTGAAGGCATCAACCACTGGTAGCAGCTGTGGCACTCGATGGCGATGTGCAACCGTCCGGCGCAGCCCCCGGCCAGCTTGCCCAGGTCCCGTTCGGTATTGCGGATCTGAGGCAGCACCTGATCGGCCAGCTGCAGCAGCTTCAGCCCGGCGCTGGTGAAGCGCACCGGCCTGGATTTGCGCACGAACAGTGGCATGCCGATGCGCTCTTCCATATCGCGGAACTGGTGCGACAGGGCTGATTGTGTCAGGTGCAGGCGCTCGGCGGCCTCGTGCAGGCTGTCGGTTTCACGCAGCGCGTGGAGGGTTCGCAGGTGGCGTAAATCGATCATGAGTAAAATGGCGGATCAACGCAGTAATGGCGGGTTTTCTTCACTGCTGCGTGATCCTGACAATTCCTTTGCTGGGTTTTCCGTGAGTGGGGTGAGGCTCAAGCCGCGTGAGGCGCGGCGAGGTTGCAGTACTGCCCCTTGAAATACAGCAGCGGCTGCGTGGCAGCAGTGGCCTGCAGGTTCAACGCTTTGACTTCGCCAATCACGATCAGGTGGTCCCCGGCGGCATGTTCGGCGTGAATTTCGCAATCAAGCCAATGCAGGCTGCCGGCAATGATCGGGTTGCCCAACGGCGATGCTTGCCATTCGACGCCCTGCCACTTGTTGGCGCCGCGCCGGGCAAACTGGTTGGAAATGCCGACCTGTTCACCTGACAGGATGTTGACCGTGAAGCGCCCAGCCTGGCGAATTTTCGGGTAGCTGGCCGAACGGGACATCACACTGAATGACACCAGCGGCGGGCTCATCGATACGCTGTAGAACGACTGGCAGGTGAAGCCGATCGGCTCACCTTCGTGGTGCGATGTAATCACCGTGATGCCGGATGCGTAGTGCCCGAGTGCCTGGCGAAAAGTCGACGGCTCGATCGCCGTACCGGAAAGCAACATGGTAGGTCCTGTGGCTGCATTCATTTCAGCGTGCGTTAGCGAGTTCCTGACGGACAATGGCTGCGCCTGCACTCAAGGCCTTGAGCTTGCCGCTGGCTACCTGGCGGGGCAGGGGCGCCATGCCGCAGTTGGTGCAAGGGTAGAGCTTGTCTGCATCGACGAATTGCAGTGCCTTGCGCAGGGTGGCGGCGACCTGTTCGGGTGTTTCAATGGCATGGGTGGCCACATCGATGGCGCCGACCATGACTTTCTTGCCGCGAATCAGCTCGAGCAGGTCCATCGGAACATGCGAGTTATGGCATTCCAGCGAAATGATATCGATGCTGGACTGCTGCAGTTTGGGGAAGGCCTGTTCGTATTGCCGCCATTCTGAACCGAGGGTCTTTTTCCAGTCGGTGTTGGCTTTGATGCCATAGCCATAGCAAATATGGACGGCCGTTTCGCACTTGAGGCCCTCGATGGCCCTTTCCAGGGTAGCCACGCCCCAGTCATTCACATCGTCAAAGAAAACATTGAATGCCGGTTCGTCGAACTGAATGATGTCCACGCCCGCGGCTTCCAGTTCTCTGGCTTCCTGGTTGAGAATCTTGGCGAATTCCCAGGCCAGTTTCTCGCGGCTTTTGTAGTGGTTGTCATACAGTGTGTCGATCATGGTCATGGGGCCGGGCAGCGCCCACTTTATCGGCTGTGTGGTGTGCTGGCGCAAGAACGTGGCATCTTCGACAAACACCGGCTTTTGTCGAGCGACAGCACCCATAACCGTCGGTACGCTTGCATCGTAGCGGTCACGGATTCTAACGGTTTTCCGTTGTTCGAAATCAACGCCGCTGAGGTGCTCGATAAACGTGGTGACAAAGTGCTGCCGGGTTTGCTCGCCGTCACTGACGATGTCGATACCGGCGTGTTGTTGTTCTTGCAAGGCCAGGCGCAAGGCATCCTGTTTGCCTTCGATCAGTTGCTCGTCTTGCAACTTCCACGGTGACCAAAGTGTTTCGGGTTGAGCAAGCCAGGCGGGTTTAGGCAGGCTGCCGGCCGTGGAGGTGGGTAGCAATGTGTTCATGAACTGTGACCTTGTGCTTTGAATGTTCAACGTGCGTATTGAGCGGACCATTGCGCCAGCGTGGCCTGGTAGGGTTTGACAAATTGCTCCTCGGCAAACTTGCCCTGCTCGATCGCCAGGCGGCTGCGCTCTTCCCGGTCGTAGACAATGCGCGTGAGCGAGTAATCCTGGTTTTGCAGGCTGGGCTGGTAGGCCTTGCCTGCGGGAGAATTGGCGTTGTAGATCTCGGGTCGGTAGATTTTCTGAAAGGTGTCCATGGTGCTGATGGTGCTGATCAGTTCAAGGTCGGTGTAGTCAGCCAGCAAGTCGCCGGCAAAATAAAACGCCAACGGGGCGACGCTGTTCGGCGGCATGAAATAGCGCACCTTCAAGCCCATTTTCTTGAAGTATTCATCCGTCAGGGAGTATTCATCCTGCTGGTACTCAACCCCTAGCACAGGGTGCTGATTTTCGGTGCGCAGGTAAGTCCTGCTGCTGGATACGCTCAGGCAGATAACCGGTGGTTTGCTGAAATGCTCCTGGTAGGTTTGCGAGTTGACGAAGCATTTGAACAGGTTGCCATGCAGCTCGCCGAAATGATCGGGTGTGCTGAAGGTCGACCGATGCTTGTTATGCTCCAGTAACAGCACGCTGAAGTCGTAATCGCGCACGTACGAAGAGAAGTTGTTGCCTACCATGCCTTCGAGGCGCGTATTGTTTTGGCGGTCGACAATATGGGTTTTCAATATTTCGATCAGCGGCAGTGCATGCCCGTGCTGCGCATTTTCAATATTCATTTCCACCGATATGATGTCCAGCTCTACGCGGTAGCGATCATGTTCGGGGTTGTCCCAGTGCGCCAGCGCATTGAAACGGTTATTGATCATCGTCAAGGTATTGCGCAGGTTTTGCTGGCGGTTTGCACCCCGGGCCAAATTGGCGAAGTTGGTCGTGATGCGGGTGTTTTCGGCGGGGTGATAATGTTCGTCGAACGCAATGCGCTTGACGGTGAATGTTGGCGCTTTATTCATGGTGACGGCTTCCAGATGCCTGAGTGTGAGCAACTCAGTGCTGGTCAGTTGCGTAGGCTGAGTCGTTCACACCGTAATCTTGATGTGTTTGATTGAGGCGTATCCTAGGCGGGGCGCTGCATGAATGATATTGAAGTTATTTCACAGGTTTTTTAGCCCTGCTCATGATGCGTTGCCTGGTCGACTGCGGCATCATGGCTGCCTGGCCCTCACCTCACCCAGGAGACAGCGATGATCAAAACCGGCGATCAACTGCCCGACGTTACCCTTTATCAATACAACAGCGACGCAGGCGCCTGCGCGATCGGCCCGATGGCCTTTTCCATTCGCGAGCGTTGCAAGCACAAGAAGGTGCTGATCTTCGCGTTGCCGGGCGCATTCACGCCGACGTGCTCTGAACGTCACGTTCCCGGTTATGTCGCGGCGGCCCCTGCGTTGTGTGCGGCTGGCATTGACGAAATCCTGTGCGTCTCGGTGAACGATGCCTTTGTCATGAACGCCTGGGGCAACAGCATGCAGGTCGGGGATGCGGTCAAGATGATCGGCGATGGCAATGGCGAATTCAGCGAGGCGCTGGGGCTGACCCAGGACCTTTCGGCACGCGGTTTGGGGCGGCGCTCGCAGCGGTATGCGATGTTGGTCGACGACCAGGTAGTCCAGTACATTGCGGTTGAAAGCCCCGGCAAGTTCGAGGTCAGTGATGCGGCCAGCCTGCTGGCTGTGTTGCGCTAGCCATACCTTTGAGGCCTTGCCGACAACGGCTGTCAGGGCTGCCAGAACACTTTTCGAACCGGCCGCTAACAACAAGGTATAAACGGTTGAAACTTCACCAACTCAGGGCGCTGGTCGCCATTCATAACGCAGGCAGCATCCTCGAAGCCTCCAAGCTCATGCACATTACTCAGCCCGCGCTGAGCCGTTCGATCAAGGAGCTGGAGCGGGAGGTGGGGTTTACCCTGTTGCAGCGGTCGCACAAAGGCATGGCCCTTACCGAGGAAGGCAAGCGTGTCATCCGCCATGCCAACCTCGTGGTAGAGAGCATACGCCGCCTGCAGATCGAAGCAGCGAGCATTCAGGATGCGGCGCTGGGCGCCGTGTCGATCGGGGTTACGTCGTTGACGGCGATGCTCGATGGCGTCGATGAAAGTATCCTGGCCTTTCGGCGCAAGTACCCGCGGGTGAAGATCACCATCACCGACCTGCGTCCCAGCCAGATCCTGCAGCGCTTGCGCGATGGCAGCCTGGACTTTGCCATTACTTCGCAGCAACCGCTGAGTCGGCTGAGCCTGGACTGGGAGGCGCTGGGCAGTATCAAGGGCAGGGTGATTTGCCACGCCTCGAATCGGCAGAAGTTCAGCCAGTCACTGCGCACCTTGCAATACGCCCCCTGGATCAGCCTGGACGAGTTGTCCGACCAGGCTTCGCAGTTTCACCAACTGTTCGAAGCCAACGGCCTTCGGGTGCCACAGAACACCGTTGAATGCACTTCAGTGATGATGGCGCTGAAGCTGTTGAAGAACACGGAATCGTTGATGACCATCAGCGAGCTGGCGGTGGACCAAGGGTCTACCTACGGTATCGATTGCGAGTTCGTAGCCATGGCGGTGCAGGAGTTGATTCCGGATTACCCCATCAACCTGGTCTGCATTGACCGCCACAGCCTCACGGCGCCTGCCCAGGAGCTGTTCCACAGCTTGCGCGGGCAGGTGCTCAAGCAGACCCGCCCCGTGGGGTCAGAAGTGGTAGTACATGCCTAGCGAGACGTTGCTTGGGTTATCGCCCGCCTGGTCCACCGGGGTCCCGGCGTAGGTGACCGACGAGGCGCGCTGGTTGGCGATCATGCCGAGGCGTCCATAGAGGGCCCAGCGGGGGTTGATGAAATGGTCATAGCCGATCATCACACCCCACGCGTCCTTGTCACGGGCGCTGACCTGGCGTTGCATCACCGCCAGGCGCAGCACGTCCAGTTCGCCCACTGGCGCCATCATGCCGAAAGTGTACAGCGTGGTGCTGGGCGTGCCGGCCTGGTCCACATCCTGACGCTGCCAGGTGAGGCTGGTGGCCAGCGGGCCGAAATCGTAGAACGCCGACAGGCTCTTGAAATCGTTGGCGGTCTGGCGTGAAACGCCGCCGTCGTCCCATGGGTCGCTGTAGTAACGGTTGTAGGAGGCCAGCAACATCACCCGGCTGTTGCGGTACTGCAGCCGGGCGCCACCGCCACGCACGGTGCGCCCAGCGCTGGCGGCATCGTCGAAGCCGAAGCTCAGCGCGGTACCGAGGCTGAAGCCGCTGAAGGTCGGGCTGGTGTAGGCCAGGGTGTGCTTGGGGCGCAGGTCAAGGTAATAGGCGCCCTTGCCGGCGGCAGGCAGGGCCAGGTAGGTGTAGGGCGAGCCATAGGTGGCCAGGAACGGGTCGGCGTAGGTGGGCGTGGCCATGCCGTAGGTCTTGCCGAACTCGAGCTTGCCCAGGGTGCGCGAGCGCAGGGCGACTGTCGCCAGGCGCAGGGTACCGACGGTGTCCCAGGTGCCCTCCAGGGCCTCGCCATTGAGGTTGAAACCCTCCTCGACGTCAAGCTCCACGACAGTATCGGGGTCAAGCGCCTTGCGTGCGTACAGCCCGAGCTTGTTGGTCCAGGCGCCGCCACCGGCCAGCCTGAAACCCGAGTGGTGCTGTGAGTCGTGATAGCTGGCGAATGCATCCACGGTGCCGTACACCTTGAGCGTGTCATCGAAGCCGTAATCCAGCCCGTAATAACCAAAACCCGGCGCAATCCGCGCGAGCGTCGGAAAACCCTCTGCCTGTGCCTGCGCAGCAAGGCAAGCCCCTTGGATCATCAACAGCAACGATGTAATGCGAGTGTTCATTCACGACTCCAGGCCAGCACGGTGATGGGGTGGCTTTAGCGTCGGTGAACAGAACGTTGCAGCGTGATTGCTTATTCGGTCAGGTCATGCCGTTTGGTTAATCAGGGGCAGGCGCGGCGTGTGGATTGGCGAGCGCATCCGCGTTAGACAGGCTTGGTACCCGCGTCAACGCTGCGCCACGGCTGCTGATTTGTGGGCGTTATTGGGGCCGCGCGCGGAGCGAGGGCAGACTGTGCGCCAGCGCAGGGCAGTTTGGCCAACGATCGCGCCGGCTAATTAATCATTGGTTATCCCTATGCCGAAACTGCAAGTGTATTGGGTGCCCGATTGGCTGATATTCGCTGCACGCCGCGATTTGCCAACGGAGACAACAATGATCAGACCGCTACCCACATCGCCGAGCCTGCAAAAAGGTGCGCTTTCAGCCGCGCAGGTATCGTCCTCCCGTAAAACCTTGGTCGCCTGCTCGTTGGGCAATGCGCTGGAAATGTACGACTTCACGATCTACAGCTTCTTCGCTGTACTGATCGGCAAGCACTTCTTCCCCTCTGACTCGGCCATGGCGTCGTTGTTGATGTCGCTGGCCACCTTTGGCGTCGGTTTCCTGATGCGCCCGGTCGGGGCGATGGTCATCGGCCGCTATGCTGACCGGCATGGACGCAAGGCCGCTTTGAGCCTGACCATCGGGCTGATGACCCTGGGCACCGCAATGATTGCCTTTGCGCCCACGTATTCACAGATCGGGATTTTCGCCACCTTGCTGCTGGTGACCGGCCGGCTCATCCAGGGCATGTCGGCAGGCGGGGAGGTCGGTACCGCGTCGGTGTTCCTGATGGAATCCAGCGCAGTCGGCAATCGCTGCCAGAGCGTCAGCTGGCAGGCCGCCAGCCAAGGCTATGCCGCCTTGGTAGGGGCCGGCTTTGGCCTGGCCCTCAGCCAGTTGCTCGACCCCACGGCGCTGGAAAGCTGGGGATGGCGCATACCGTTCATCTTCGGCCTGCTGATCGGGCCGGTCGGTTGGTACATACGCACGCGGTTGCCGGAAACCCATGAGGCCGCACCGGCGCAGAAGGCAGAGCAGGGGCTGGATGCCGAACTGCTCAAACGCATCGCCCAAGGCATCGGCCTGATGGCCAGCTCGACCATTGGCATGTACCTGTTCGTGTTCTACATGCCGACCTACCTGACCACCGCCTTGCATTACCCACCCGGCAGCGCGATGGCGATTGCCTGCATCAGTAGCGGTTGCATGGCCGTCATCTGCCCGTTGGCCGGCAAACTCGCCGACAAGTATCAGCTCAGAAAACGCCTGCTGGTGTGGACGGTCGCCGCGCCGGTGGTGTTGACCCTGCCCGTGTTTTATCTGCTTGGGCACGTGCAGCACATGGGCCTGGCCATGATGGGCGTGGCGATCCTGATCTTGCCGACCTGTATCGGTGCCGGTGCGTTCTTCGCGCTGATCATGGAGGGCTTCCCGAAGGCCAGGCGCTCGTTCGGCACCTCGGTCAGCTACAGCCTGGGTGTGACCCTGTTCGGTGGTTTTTCGCCGTTGGTGGCCACCTGGCTGATTGCAGCGCTGGGCACGCCGTTGGCGCCAGCTTACTTCTTGCTGGCCGGCGGCATCGTCAGCCTGGCCTGCCTCAGGTACTTCCCCGAAAACAAAGGATGCGAGTGATATGGGTATTTTGCAGAGCAATCAAACACGGGGCTCAGCTGCCGAGCTGGATGAGTTCGTCATGCTGCGCCGGCAGATCCACGCTGCGCCGGAAATTGGCGGCGACACCCCCGATACAGCGGCCCTGGTAGCCGACAAGCTGCAAGCGTTGGGCTATGAAGTGCATCGCAATGTAGGTGGGCATGGTGTGGTCGGCGTGCTGAAAGTGGGGGACAGCCCGCGCAGCATCGGTTTGCGTGCAGACATGGACGCACTGCCGATGGGCGAAAAGAATGCGTTTGCGCATGCCAGCAAGATCCCCGGCCGCATGCATGCCTGTGGCCATGACGGGCATACCGCGATCCTGCTGGCAGCCGCTGCGCAACTGGCGGCTACGCGCCAGTTCAACGGGACGTTGAACGTGATATTCCAGCCCGACGAGGAAGGCCTGGCGGGGGCCAAGGCGATGATCGACGACGGCCTGTTCGAGCGCTTCCCGTGCGACTCGGTGTATGCGCTGCATAACATGCCCGGCCTGCCGGTGGGCACGTGCGTGGTGCAGGCGGGGCCCACCATGGCGTCTTCCGAACGTGTCAGCATTCGGATTACCGGCAAAGGTGGGCATGGTGCGATGCCGGAACTGTCGGTAGACCCGGTGATGGCGTTGAACAGCCTGATCAGTGGCATCCAGACCATCAAGTCGCGCAACCTGAGCGTCGAGGACTACGCCGTGATCAGCATCGGCATGATCCAGGCCGGCACCGTCTACAACATCATCCCTGACGAGGCCTGCATGTTGCTGAGCGTGCGCACCGACACGGCCCAGACCCAGCAGAAGATCAACAGCCGCATTGACGCCCTGGCCAAGGGGCACGCAGAAAGCTATGGCGTGGAGATCGAGGTGCAATTCACCCAACTGGCGCCCGCCTTGTGCAACAGCGATCACGAAAGCGCGTTGCTGCGTGACAGCCTGAGGCCGTTGTTCGCCGACGGCGCGTTGCTGGACAAGATGCCGAAGAAGGTCATGGGCACCGAAGACTTTGCCTACATGTTGCAGGCGCGGCCGGGCTGTTACTTCATGCTGGGCAATGGCACGGGCGAGTTCCATGGGTGCTCGGTGCATAACCCCCACTACGATTTCAATGATGCGTTGGTGAAAATTGGCGCTGATTGTTGGGTAAAGTGGGTTCAGGACTATCTGCGTTGACACTGCGTCATCTGCGTTGGAATGGTCTACGCTCTCAGCCGAAGCGCGTCGTGACAGGCTTCATCCCGTTATCGTCGCTCTGGCGATTCACACCGACGGACCAGGCTCGGTCCAAAGAGGGTGCTGCAATGGCGACTATCGACACCGAGAACCTTGCAAAGGGGCTGCAGCAGGTTGAAGCCTGCTGGCAGGCGTATACCTCGTCACAGCGGCTTGTCGAAGGCCTCGCGGGCAGCGACCGGAGCAGTGCCATTGAAACCGCCAACCGCGATTTCACCAGGTTTCAGAACCAGTGCCAGCTGTTTTATGCCGAAGTGCGCAAGAGGGCAGCGGATGCGGACAAGCTGGAGAGCGACATGGCACGGTATCCCCATTACTTTCAGTGACGCCCTGATTGAACGTCGCGCTGTGCCTGGGTTCTGACAAGCAAAGGGTACAGCGAGGACGCTTTCATGAGCATCGAACGCAACATTCCCGAGCTTGAAGCCTGGTACGCCCAGTACGACGACATCAGTTACCGGCGCGCGTCACCGGATGCCTACCACCATGAACTGCTTCGCACAGCCGAGGCCCTGCGCGACGACGGTGCCATCGACTGGGACGACTGGTTGGCGCTCAAGGCGCTGGCCGATGAGGCGCATATCCGCGCGCTGGAAGATGCCGTGCAGGCCCATGTGAGCGACCCGGACGCATGAAAGCGCTGAAGATTGCCACCTTCAACATCAATGGCATCCGCAGCCGTTTGCCGGCGCTGCTGGCCTGGCTGGAGCGGGAGCAGCCCGACATTGCCTGCCTGCAGGAGCTGAAGGCGGCCGATCAGCAGTTCCCTCGCGCGGAGCTGGAGGCAGCAGGCTATGGCAGCCTTCATCATGGGCAACCGTCATGGAACGGCGTGGCCATTCTGGTGCGGGGCACCGATCCGCTCGAGGTTCGCCGCGGCTTGCCCGGCCTGGAAGAGGACAGCCAGAGCCGCTATCTGGAAGCTGCGGCACACGGGGTGTTGGTCGCTTGCCTCTACCTGCCGAACGGAAACCCGCAGCCCGGGCCCAAGTTCGATTACAAGCTGCACTGGTTCGAATGCCTGATCCAGCATGCGCGCAGCCTCTATGGAAGTGGCCACCCCACGCTGCTGGCAGGGGATTTCAATGTCGTGCCCACCGACATGGACATCTATAACCCGCGTTCCTGGCTGAAGGACGCACTGCTGCAGCCTGAGTCGCGAGCGTGTTACCAACGACTGCTTGATCAGGGCTGGCTCGATGCCATACGCCATCTGTACCCGGACGAGCGTGTCTACACCTTCTGGGACTATTTCCGTAACCACTGGGCCCGCAATGCCGGGTTGCGAATCGATCACCTGTTGCTCAATCGCGAGCTTGCGCCTTATCTGAAACGGGCGGGTGTCGATGCATGGGTGCGCAACGAGGCCAAGGCCAGCGACCATGCGCCCGTCTGGATCGAGCTGGGTACGCGTCGTGCTCGGTCATAGTCAGTTCAGCACATGAACGAGCGCCGGGCTGAGGCGCTCCGACAGTAGCCGACTTCAGATTGCATTCAGATTCGGCCCCGATAATTCCCTCCGTCGCACCCAGGCGGGGAAATTTCATGACTCAGACTCATCAATGGCACAGTTTGCTTCCGTTACCCATCGGTAGCCATGCCGATCATCAGGCGCATCTTTCTCTTCACCTCAGCGGCGATCATGGGCGAGGCGAGCTGGAGCACTTCATACACGAGCGCTTTGCCTGCGTGCACCAGGCGGATGTGCAGCATTACCTGCCGGAACTGCTTGCCTTGCAGGGTAGCCACGGTCGCCTGATCGCGGCGGCGGGCATGCGACCGGCCAGCGAAGGGCCGCTCTTTCTTGAGCGGTACCTGGACGAGCCTCTGGAATCCGCTGTTTCACGGGTAACCGGTGCCTCACCGGATCGCAACTGCATGGTAGAAGTAGGCAACCTGGCCTCGCTCAGCGCCGGCAGCGCTCGAATAATGATCATTGCCGTGACGTGGTTGCTGGCCATGCGCGGTTTGGAGTGGGTCGCATTCACGGGCGCCGCGACACTGTTCAACAGTTTCCAGCGACTGGGGCTGGTGCCCACTGTTCTGGCCTCAGCGGATCCTGCGCGCTTGCAGGGCCAAGTGGACCAATGGGGGACCTACTACGACCAGCGACCCCAGGTATTTGCCGGCAACATAGGCTTTGGCTTCGATGCCCTGAAGCAGGCGGGCATGTTCGAGCGGCTTGGGTTTCCCATGCTAACCCTGGAGACCGGCCATGCGGCATGAACTGACTGCCTTTCAGGCACTGTTGCGCCAGCACGCGCTGGAACATCCTGACGCCGTGGCCGTCCAGGGCGATGCGCAGCGTTACACCTACCGGCAACTGCTCGACGAAGTCGAATCTCGGGCGGGCTGCCTGCGTAGCCAACCACCAGGAACCTTCGCCGTGGTGCTGGATAACGGGCCCGAGGCGCTATTCTGGGATTTGGCGGCGCTGTTCGCCGAACGCGCCACTGTGACAGTGCCGTCGTTTTTCAGCGCGACCCAGTTCCAGCACTGCTTGCAGCAAAGCGGAGTCACGGCGGTCGTGTGCGAGGCGCAGTGGGCCGAACAGCTCGTTGCGCTTGGCTTTGCCCGGCAGGCGCCAGCTGGCGTGTGGCAGCGTGACAGTTTTGTCGCCCCGGCGCTGCCTGAGGGCACAGCCAAGATCACTTACACCTCCGGTAGCACCGGCACGCCCAAAGGCGTGTGCCTGAGCGCTGAAACCCTGCTGCGTGTGGCGCATGAGCTGGAGGCCGCCAGCCGCCCAACCGAGCCGCAGCGATACCTGGCGGTACTGCCACTGGGTGTTCTGCTGGAAAACCTGGGCGTCTACGCCGCGCTCATGGCTGGCGCTTGTGTGCAGCTCTATCCGCAGCAGCAGTTGGGGATGGGAGGCGCAAGCCAGGTCGATTTCAAGCGCCTGCTGGGCGCAATCGCCCTCAGTGGTGCGCAGAGCCTGATCCTTGTGCCGCAACTGCTGATGGGGCTGGTGACAGCGATCGAACGCGGGCTGATGCGGGTCGGCCCTCTGCGTCTGGTGGCGGTAGGCGGCGCTCGGGTATCGCCAAGCCTGCTCGCGCGGGCCGAGGCGGTCGGTTTGCCGGTGTTCGAAGGTTACGGCTTGTCTGAGTGCGCCTCGGTAGTGGCGCTCAACCGCACAGGGGCTGTGCGCCCTGGGAGCGTCGGCAAGCCATTGCCGCATGTGCAGGTGCGCATCGCCGACGATGGCGAAGTTTTGGTGGCCGGCTCGATATTGCTGGGCTACCTGGGAGAGCCGCCGGTAACCGGGCAGTGGTGGGCAACAGGCGATGTAGGGCACCTCGATGAGGAGGGCTACCTCTACCTGGATGGCCGCAAGAAGCATCAGTTCATCACCAGCTTCGGGCGCAACGTCAACCCGGAGTGGGTAGAAGCCGAGCTGAGCCAAAGTGGCGTGATCGCCCAGGCTTTCGTGCATGGCGAGGCCTTGCCACGCAACCTTGCCTTGCTCTGGCCGCTGGATCCCGGCATCAGCGACGAGGCCATCGAACAGGCCGTACAGCAATGCAACGCGCGATTGCCCGATTACGCCAGGGTGCACGCCTGGCGCCGCTTGCCAGTGCCTCTTAGCACGCTTGACGAAACCCTGACTGCCAATGGCCGCCCGCGACGTGAGGCGATCTTGCAGCGTTACCACACCCTATTGTCCGACATCTCGTTGTGAGGTTCACAATGTCCTTTTTCGACACCCTGCAAGTACAAACCGCCCAAGAGCGTCAGGCGCTGTTCGCCGTACCGGTGATCCGCGAAGCGCTGGCCGGCCAGGTCAGCCTGGACAGCTACGTCGCCTTCCTGACCCAGGCCTATTACCACGTGCGCCATACCGTGCCGCTGATGATGGCCTGTGGGGCTCGATTGCCGCTGCGGCTGGAGTGGCTGCGCGGCGCGGTCTGCGAATACATTGAAGAGGAATACGGCCACGAGCAGTGGATCCTCAACGACATCAAAGCGTGCGGCGGTGACTGGGAGGCCGTGCGCGATGGCCAGCCGGTGCAATCCATCGAGCTGATGGTCGCCTACCTGTACGACCTGATCGCCCGTGGCAACCCAGTCGGGTTGTTCGGCATGGTCAACGTGCTCGAAGGCACCAGCATTGCCCTGGCCACCCAGGCGGCGGGCGTTATCCAGAACACATTGGCACTGCCAGACCAGGCGTTCAGCTACCTCAGCTCGCACGGTGCGCTCGACCAGGAGCACATGGTGACCTACAAACAGTTGATGGACCGCCTCGACGATGCCGGTGACCAGCAGGCCGTCCTCCACGCGGCCAAGGTCGTCTACCGCTTGTACACCGAGATGTTCCAGGGCTTGCCGCGTGCCGGGCAGCAAGAGGTGCACCATGCGTTTGGCTGAGTCCGTGGTAATCCTCACCGGCGCCAGTGGGGGCATAGGCCTGGAATTGGCTGAACAGCTCTGCGCTGCCGGTGCCCAGGTGTTGGCCGTCAGTCGGCATATGGGCAAGCTGGCTGGCCTGATGAACCGGTACCCTGATCGTCTGCGCTGGCAGGAGGCCGACCTGCGCAGCCCGTCAGGGCGCGAACATGTCATCGAGCGGGCACGCGAGATGGGGGCTGTCAATGTGCTGATCAACGCGGCTGGCGTGAATCGCTTCGCTCTGCTCGACCAGCTGGATGAGTATGCGCTGGACGAGCTATTGGACATCAACCTGAAGGCACCCTTGCAACTGACCCGGGCCTGCCTGCCGTTGCTGCGTGCTCAGCCCAAGGCGTTGGTGGTCAATGTCGGGTCGACCTATGGCTCGATCGGCTACCCCGGCTACGCCACCTACTGCGCCAGCAAGTTTGCGCTGCGTGGTTTTTCGGAAGCGCTGCGCCGCGAGTTGGCCGACACCACGGTGAACGTGCTGTATGCCGCCCCCCGGGCGACCCGCACAACGATGAACAGCAGTGCTGCGACTGCGCTCAATCAAGCGCTGAAAGTTGGCATGGACGACCCTGCGGACGTCGCCCGTGCTGTGCTCGAGGCGGTGCAATCCGAGCGCACCGAGCTTTATCTGGGGTGGCCGGAAAAGCTCTTCGTGCGTATCAACGGGATGTTGCCGGGCATAGTCGATCGCGCACTGCGCAAGCAACTGCCAGTCATTCGCCGCTATATCGGCAGCCATTCCAAGGAGTCGAACAAATGAAGCGTCTGTTCATTGCCAGCTTGCTGGCATTTGCACCCTTCACCTGGGCATTGGACCAGGCAGGCAGCCAGCGCCTGAGTGATCTGCAGCAGCGCTGGGCGCAGATTCAGTACCAAATGCCCAAGGACACGCGTGCCGACGCCTTCGAAAAGCTGGCAGGCGATGCAGCAACGTTTGTTCATCAGTATCCGGGCACACCTGAACCCTTGATCTGGGAGGGCATCATCAACAGCAGTTGGGCGGGGGCGACGGGTGGCCTCGGTGCACTGGGCAAGGTCAAGGCGGCGAAAGCCAGCCTGGAGCAGGCCATGAAGCTGGACCCCAACGCCCTGCAAGGTTCGGCCTACACCAGCCTGGGCACGCTGTATGATCAGGTGCCCGGCTGGCCTATCGGTTTCGGTGATGCCGAAATGGCCGACAAGATGCTGCGCAAAGCCTTGCAGATCAACCCCAACGGTATCGACAGCAACTATTTCTGGGCTGATCATCTGTATCGGCAAAAGCGCTACCCTGAAGCTACCGCAGCCCTGCAGAAAGCCTTGCAGGCACCGCCCCGGCCGGGGCGTGAGTTGGCTGACCAGGGCCGGCGTGCCGATATCGATGCTTTACTCAAGGCCATCAAGGACAAACAGGACTGAACATGCGGCTGTTGCTGGTTGAGGATGACATTGCACTGGGGGAAGGGATCTGCGACGGCTTGCGCCAGGAGGGGTACACCCTCGACTGGTTGCGGGACGGTGTCAGTGGCTTGCATGCGCTGCAACACGAGACCTTCGACCTGCTGATCCTGGATCTTGGATTGCCCCGTATGGATGGCCTCGAGCTACTCAGGCGATTACGCGCCGGCGGCGACAGCTTGCCGGTGCTGATCCTCACCGCGCGGGATGCCCTTGATGATCGCATTGCCGGCCTGGATGCCGGCGCCGATGATTATCTGGTCAAGCCTTTCGACCTCAACGAGCTCAAGGCGCGCTTGCGCGCCTTGCTGCGGCGCAGCGTCGGGCGCGCCAAGGTACTGATCGAGCATGCAGGGGTCAGCCTGGACCCGACCACCCAACAAGTGCATTACAACGGCGTCGAAGTTGTGCTCACCCCCAAAGAGTATGTGCTGTTGCATGAGTTGCTGGCACATCCCGGCAAGGTATTCACACGTGAGCGCCTCACTCAACTGCTGTATGGCTGGGATGAAGAACCGGAGAGCAACACGCTGGAGGTGAACATCTACCACCTGCGCAAGAAGCTGTTCAACGGCCTGATTCGCACGGTGCGCGGCATTGGCTATCTGGTCGAGGTCAAGGCATGAGCTCGCTACGCCAGCGTACGCTGTGGCGCGTGATGCTCTTGCTGCTACTGGGCACCGGCCTGCTTGCGCTCTACAACTACCATGACAGCAGCCACGAAATTAACGAGGTGTATGACGCGCACCTGGCCCAGAACGCGCGTTTGCTGCAAGGTGTAATGAGCATGCCGGTACAAGAGGGCTCGCGTGAGGCGCTGTATGAGGCCTTCAACGATGCCTTGGGCAAAGCGGGGCGGCACCAGGTGGGCCACCCTTACGAAAGCAAGCTGGCATTCCAGGTCTGGGGTGAAGGCATGGCGTTGCTGGTGCATACACCCAGTGCGCCGCCCATTGACCCACCACCCACTGCTCCAGGGTTCTACGACTTTTCCAGTGGCGGTGAACAATGGCGCGGTTTCGTTTTGCCGGTGCCGGAAAAGCACTGGCTTATCTGGGTGGGTGAGCGTGATGATGTGCGCTACGACCTGATCGACCGCATCGTTCGCCACACGCTGTTCCCGTTCCTGCTTGGCAGCCTGGCGTTGGCACTGCTGGTGTGGGCTGCGATCGGCTGGGGGCTACGGCCACTGCAGAACATGGCCAATGTCATCCGCAGGCGCCATGCCGATTCGCTGGAGCCGCTGCAACTGGTACCGCTTCCCACTGAACTGGAGCCCATGCAGGCGGCCATCAATCGCTTGCTGGCGCAGATCGACGATCTGCTGCGGCGTGAGCATCGCTTCATTGCCGATGCTGCCCACGAAATGCGTACGCCTCTGGCCGTACTGCGGCTGCACGCGCAGAACGCGCTGGCCGCCAGCAATGATGCCGAGCGCGAGAAAGCCTTGGGCTTTCTTGTGGGCGGGGTCGATCGGCTGACACGGGTGGTCAACCAGTTGCTGACATTGGCCCGCGTTGAGCCAAAACTGGGGCAGCGAGCCAGCGCCCGGATCGACCTGGCCGAGGTCGTCACCGAAACCCTGGCTGAATTGACCCCATGGATACTGGACCGTGGCCTGGAACCCTCGCTGGACATAGGCGAAGGGGGCCTTCATCTGCAGGTCGACGCTGGCGCGCTGGGCATTGCGCTACAGAATCTTGTGTCCAACGCGGTAGAACATTCACCGCCTGGGGGGCGCATAGCCGTGTCACTGAGGCGCCTGGCCAGCCGTATCGAACTGGTCGTCGAGGATGAAGGGACGGGTATCGACGAGGAGAGCCTATCCCGTGTATTCGAACGCTTCTATAGCCGAAACAGCCCAAATGGTGCTGGCCTCGGGCTCTCCATCGTCACGACCATCATCGACCGTATGGGGGGGCAGGTACGCCTTGAAAACAGAGCGGGTGGCGGGCTGGCCGCTACCCTGTCGTTTCCACTGTCTTGAATCACGTTTGCGTCAGATGGATCGCTGATTGACCCGCTCAGACAGCTGCTCGGCGCTTTCCTTGCGCTCCGAATAGCGATCCACCAGGAATGCCTGGCGGTCGCGCAGCAGCACGGTGAACTTCACCAGCTCCTCCATGACATCAACCACGCGATCGTAGTACGGCGATGGCTTCATCCGCCCGGTGTCGTCGAACTCCAGATAAGCCTTGGGTACCGAAGACTGGTTCGGGATGGTGAACATCCGCATCCAGCGGCCCAGCACACGCAACTGGTTGACCACGTTGAACGACTGCGACCCGCCGCACACCTGCATCACGGCCAGGGTCTTGCCTTGGGTGGGGCGCAATGCCCCCAGCGCCAACGGAATCCAGTCGATCTGTGCCTTGAACACCGCAGACATCGCCCCATGGCGCTCCGGCGAGCACCACACCTGGCCTTCTGACCATTGCACCAGTTCTCGCAGCTCCTGCACCTTGGGATGCTCCACGGGGACATCGTCAGGCAGCGGCAGGCCCGACGGGTCAAAGGTGCGGGTTTCGGCACCGAAGTGCTCCAGGAGGCGCGCGGCTTCTTCTACCAGCAAGCGACTGAAGGCGCGTTCTCGGGTAGACCCGTACAGCAGCAGGATGCGTGGTTTGTGTTCGCTGGTCGGGGTTGCCGAAGGCGGCAGGTCGAACAGCGTGAGGTCGAGGTTAGGCAGTTGCTCGGACATGATTTCTTCCTGTTCAATGCGAGCCGATGCGATCCAGCGCGTGCTTGAGCTGCTCGCAGTCGAGTTGATCGAACGGCAGTGCGAAGAAGGCCTGGCAGCGAGACTCGATGCGGGCCAGTGTGGCGCGGAACGCCGCATCGACCGAAGCTTCGTCACCCACGACATCGGAGGGGTCTTCCAGCCCCCAATGCGACTTCAGCGCAGGGCCGAAATACACCGGGCAGGCTTCGCCCGCGGCCTTGTCGCAGACGGTGATGACGATGTCGGGTGGGTTGCCCTCGAACGCATCGTTGCCTTTGCTGCTCAAGCCCTCGGTCGAGATATTGGCCTGCTGCAACGTGCTCAGGCTGCGTGGCAGCACCTGGCCCTTGGGAAAACTGCCAGCGCTGACTGCCTCGAAACCGGGCGGTGCCAGGTGGTTGAACAGTGCTTCGGAAAGGATGCTGCGGCAGCTGTTGGCCGTGCACATGAACAGGACTCGCATGGAGGGCTCCTCCGCTGGGGGGCGAACGTCAGAGGCTCAGGCGCAGTGCCAGAGCAGAAAGGGTGATCAGCAAAACCGGTACGGTGAGTAGCAGGCCGACCTTGAAGTAGTAACCCCAGGTGATGCGCATGCCTTTACGCGCCAGCACATGCAGCCAAAGCAGTGTGGCGAGGCTGCCAATCGGGGTGATCTTCGGGCCGAGGTCGCAGCCGATGACGTTGGCGTAGATCATCGCCTCACGTACCACGCCCTCTGCGCCGCTGGCCTGGATCGACAAGGCGCCGATCAGCACGCTGGGCATGTTGTTCATGACTGAAGACAGCAGCGCTGAGATCAACCCGGTGCCAATGGCCGCGCTCCACAGGCCCTGCTCGGCAAGCCTGTCCAGCAGATGGGTGAGCATGTCCGTGAGGCCGGCGTTCTTCAGGCCGTACACCACCAGATACATGCCTAGAGAAAATATCACCACCTGCCACGGCGCTTCCCGCAGTACGCGACGGGTTGAGATGCGGTGACCGCGAGCGGCCACGGCAAAAAGGATTGCGGCACAGACGGCGGCCACCGCACTGATCGGGATGCCCAGAGGTTCCAGTACGAACAGGCCTGCAAGCAACACCAGCAGCACCCACCCACCGACTTTGAAGGTGGCGTGGTCGTGAATTGCCTCGCTCGGCGCCTTCAGCGCATCGAGCGCGTACTGCCTGGGGATATCACGACGGAAGTACAGGAATAGCACCAGCAGGGTGGCCGCCACGCTGGCGATATTCACCGGCACCATCACCGATGCGTATTCGGCGAAGCCCAGGCCGAAGTAGTCGGCCGAGACGATATTGACCAGGTTGGAGACCACCAGCGGCAGGCTGGCCGTGTCGGCAATGAAGCCTGCGGCCATGACAAAGGCCAGTGTCGCTGCAGGTGAGAAGCGCAGCGCGAGCAGCATCGACATGACGATGGGGGTGAGGATCAGCGCCGCACCGTCGTTGGCGAACAGCGCCGATACAGCGGCGCCGAGCAGTACGCAGAAGGCGAACAGGCGGTAGCCGCTGCCGTTTGCCCAACGCGCCACATGCAATGCGGCCCATTCGAAGAAACCGGCCTCATCCAGCAGCAAGCTGATGATGATGACCGCGATGAACGTGGCGGTGGCGTTCCAGACAATGGCCCATACGGCAGGGATGTCATGCAGTGAAACGGCGCCTGTAGCCAGGGCGATGATGGCGCCTAGCGCGGCGCTCCAGCCAACACCGAGCCCCTTGGGCTGCCAGATGACCAGTATGAGGGTGAACACGAAGACAGCAATGGCGGGCAGCATGAAAATCTCGCTTGGTGATGATCAGCAGCAGACGGAATCACGCACGGGGCGACCGTCCATGTTCTTCAGCCGAAGGGCATTGTCAGCCAGCCATTGCGAATTGGCGTGCAAGGTGACCTGAAGCATTTCGTGAACCCAGGAAGGCAGTTCCGGATTCAGGCGGTAATACACCCATTGGCCCTGACGGCGGTCCAGCAGCATGCCAGTGCTGCGCAGTTGTGCCAGATGGCGACTGATCTTGGGTTGGCTGTCGTCCAGCGCGCACATCAGTTCGCAGACGCACAGTTCGCCCAGGCTGGCGATAAGCAGCGTGGCGCGAGCGCGGGTTTCGTCAGAGAGGCTCTTGAAGACATCGGGCGGTGTGATCATGGGGGTGCCTGTACATGCGGAAAGCCGAATATACGTATTTCCATATGTTCGAGCAAGCATTCCTGGGCTGGTGCGCTTGCAGCTCACCATGGCCACGCCCTTCGGTCGACAAAAGCAGGGTTTTGGCAGGCTTCAGACGCTGATGGCACTGCAGGGTGTATAGTGCCTGCTCGGGTGACTGTCGTTCAGTGGCTCATAACCGAGAGGCCAACATGTCCCAGACGTACCCCAGCGCGGCCCAAAAAGCCCATGTGCGCATCTGCGAGCAGGTCGAAGCTTTCCTTCAGCATGGCGGCCGCATTCAGCAGGTAGCGATTGGTGTCACCGGCTACGCTGATGGTGTCTCCAGGGCGCAGTGGAAAAAAGAGCGAACGGCCAAGCCTTGAGGATGTCGGCAGTGTTTATCTGCCAGTAGGGGCCACACCATCAGAGCGCCGCGCGCGCTTGCTTGCCAGGGGCTCTCCCGTGGACGAAGAACCAAGCGATTTTTCGGTAGCCGTGTGCATCGGTATTTCCGAACAGCAAGTCACGTTGTACCGCCGTGAAACGTTCCATTTAGGTGATGGTTCATGGCTTGTGCATTTCGCGTTCTCCATGCCCAAAGAGCTGCGTCAGCAACTGACTGGCAGCTTCACATTGTTGTTGAAAGCCCCGCGAGCGTTCGGTGACGCTCGTTGGACCGATGAAGCTTGAACAGCGTAGCGGGGTGCCTGCGCGTCTTCACTGCTGAACCCTGGGTGGTCGCGCAGAGCTCTTCCAGCAGTTTCTTGACCAACGCATGGTCTTGAATCAGCAAATCGATAGCATTCATGGTGTCACCTCGTCGCGGGCGAATGAACAATGGCTTGCATGGAATTGAGTGACAGTGGGCGGCAGGGTTCAACGTCGATGATGGCTGGCAAAGCGCGCTTCGAGGTCACGCTGCGATTACGCGCTGCCAGAAGCGCCAAGGCCCGCGTATGCAGGCCTCGGCAGCACGTTCAAAGGATAGGTTTGCCCCCCGTCACGGCGTACCGCGAACCCGAGATGTAGCTGGCTTCATCGGACCCCAGCAAGACATAGATTGGCGCCACCTCCACAGGTTGACCCGGCCGCCCCATCGGGTAACCGGAACCGAAGTTCCTCACGGCCTCATCAGGCATGGTGGCCGGGATCAGCGGGGTCCAGATCGGGCCGGGTGCGACGCTGTTGACGCGAATGCCCTGCTTGCCCAGCAATTGCGCAAGGCCTGCAGTGAAATTGGCAATGGCCCCTTTGGTCGCAGCATAGGCCAACAGGCTGGGTGACGGGTCGTCCGAGTTGACCGAGCTGGTGTTGATGATCGAGCCGCCTTTTGGCATCGAGGGCAGAGCGCGCTGGCAAATGCGGAAAATGGCGGTGATGTTGGTATCGAAGGTCTTTACCCATTCATCGTCGTCAATGTCGTCCAGGCTTTCATGGGCCATCTGGAACGCGGCGTTGTTGACCAGGATATCGATGCGACCAAACTGCGCCACGGTCTTGTCGACGATGTCATGGCAGTGCTGTTTCTGTGCCAGGTCGCCGGGCAGCAGCAGGCACTGGCGGCCCGCCGCTTTGACCCAGCGCGCGGTTTCCTGCGCATCGTCGTGTTCATTCAGATAGCCAATGGCAACGTCAGCGCCTTCTCGGGCATAGGCAATGGCCACCGCACGCCCGATGCCGCTGTCAGCACCGGTTATCAAGGCGATCTTGCCTGCGAGGCGATTGTTGCCGGTGTAGCTCTGCTCACCGCAGTCCGGATAAGGATCCATCCTGCGCTGGGAACCGGGAACGCTTTGCGGTTGGGATGCGAATGGAGGGGTAGGGTAGTCGCTCATGCTGGAAGCTCCTGCAGGTTTGGAACGCTCATTCCCGTTCGAAAGGTGCTCCAAGCCAGTGTTGAAGCGGATCTTCGTGCTGAGCGACGAGCGGTTGATGCATCCATTCCCAGTGAATTTTTACCCACCGCATGGCTCTACCGCTGACGGGGCTTGCTGGCATGGGTGAGGCCCACGCTATCAAGGAGTCTGCAGTGCCTCGAATCATCACGCCTTCCACGCCGGAACATGAGATCGATCAGACGAACGAGAGGATGTTCGGTACGCCCAAAGAGCGGCTGGATTTCTATCGACGCGAAATTCAGTATGAGACCACCATCCTGGCCAACCGTACCGACGCTTATCTTGCGGCCCAGTCGTTCCTGGTGATCGCCTACGTGTCATCGATGGGTAACCTGAACCAAAGCTGGGGCGAGATGTTCACCTTGATGGTCCCGGCTTTTCTCGCATTGCTCGGCGTGCTCAGTACACTGAATGCCTGGCCTGGCATCCGCGCGGCCTTCCGGATTATCGAGCACTGGCAGATGAAGCAGAGCCACCTGCTGCGCAGCGAGCCGATGATGGGGCTGGCCTATGACGAGTCGCCGCTGTTCTGCGAGGCCGAAACCTCTCAGGCGGGGCACCGCAAATCGCTGCTGTTTTCCTTGCGCACGCCCTGGATTTTCCTGTGCTTCTGGGTGTTGCTGGGCAGCTATTCGGTTTTCATCCAGTTGGCGTGATCAGCGCGCGCTGGTCGGTGCCATGGGCGACCAGCACGCGCTGAAGAGAATCACGCTCAGCCTGCCAATGCCTTGATCAACTGCTCATTGAAGGCGGGGATGTCATCCGGCTGGCGGCTGGTGATGAGGTTGCCATCGACCACCACTTGTTCATCCAGCCACGTACCGCCCGCATTACGAATGTCATCTTGCAAGGTTTTGTAGCTGGTCATTCGCTTGCCTTTGACCAACCCGCTCGATATCAGCAACCATGCGCCATGGCAGATGACCGCCAGCGGCTTGCCGGCCGCATCGTGGCTTTTAACCAGCTTCTGCGCGCCGGGAATCAAGCGAATCGTGTCCGAATTCTGCACACCGCCGGGCAGCACCAGGGCATCGTAGAGGTCAAGCTGCGCACTGTCGAAAGTCGCATCCACGCTGAACGCGTCGGCGGGTTTGTCATGGTTCCAGCCACGTACCGTGCCTTCTTTTTCGTTCAGGATATCGACCACCGCGCCGCTGTTTTCCAAGGCTTCACGCGGGCCGGTCAGTTCCACCTGTTCAAAGCCATCGGTGACCAGAAAGGCCACGCGCTTGCCGTTCAATTGTGCACTCATCATTTTCTCCTCGTGCTGATAGGCCTTTCATAAGGGCCTGCAAACAGCGAGCAAAGTTCCTGCTCGATGCCTGGCGGTATGGGGAGAACCTGCTAACGGTTGCGCACGGTATCCAATGCAGGCGACCAGACCGTATGACCGCAACGTGAACACGCCAGGGTGTCATGAGGCTCATGGTAGGCCGGGAAACCACAGCTCACGCAGCAATGCAACCCGGCGCCGGGCGGCGATGTGTACTCCGGGCGATGCTCGACCGGCAGCACTGACAAGCCTGGGCGTGTGTCTTGCTGATCGTAGAAATACAAACTGAGATCGCCATCGGTTTCCAGAAGGCCCAGTCGAACCTGGCCCAGGTGCTCGACACCTTGTTGGCGTAGCTCCATGAACAGCTCATTCGGTGAAATGTTCATGTGACGCAGCGAATGGATTTCGTACATGCCATCTTTCACTACCGTGACCGGCAACCCGTCGATCCAGGCCTCGCAGGTTCTGTTTCGCCTCATGAGGTAGACCGTTCCTCGGTAAAGCATGAACAGCGTGAGGAAAACCAAGGCCACCGGAAGCAGCGGCACGTCCTCGTAAAAGGTCACATCGCCGGCAGCTGAACCCAGGGTGAGAATGACCACGAGCTCGAACCGGGACAGCTGTCTGATCCCGCGCCGGCCACTGAATTTCAGAAAGAAGAACACGGCCAGGAAGGCCGCAGAAACACGCACAGCAACTTCCAGCAGAAAGGTAAAAGGGAAGTCGCCTATCAGCATCCGTTGCAGATCAAACGAAACCATTCGCTGCACCCTTCCTTCTGCCGTTGTCAGATAAAGGGTTGACCGTTCTCGCTCAGGGCTGGTTCATCGACTTGGCCTGGAGCTCTCCGCCCGCGTCACCAGGGAATCGGCGTGCCATCCCACGCCCAGAACGTTCCGCTCTGCGCCGGGCCGTGACGGCTCACAAGTGCCAGGATGCAGGTGGCGGCAAACGCGGGCGAGAACAGTTTGCCCGGCGGCACATTGCCCTGAAAGGGGCGGGAAAGCTGGGTGTCGGTGGTGCCGGGATGCAATGCAAGTACCGTTGACGCGGGGTTCAGTCGCTTCAGCTCGATGCTTGCAGTGCGCAGAAGCTGATTGAGCGCGGCTTTGCTGGCACGGTAGCTGTACCACCCACCCAGGTGATTGTCGCCGATCGACCCAACCCGCGCCGACAAGGCGACGAAGGCCATCGGTTGCCGACGCAGCAGCGGCAGCAAATGCTTGAGCAGCAGAACAGGGGCGAAACAGTTGGTTGTGAAAGTGCTCAGCAACCCCGCCATGTCTAGCTGGGTCAGTGCTTTTTCAGCCCTCGCCGGGCCTTCTTGCAGCACGCCAAGCGTGCTGAAGACCAGGTTCAGTTGGTCGCAGCAGGCGCCCACCTGCGCGGCCAGTGTTTGCAGTGCCTGCTCGGATCGGGCGTCGCAGTCGAGGCGAACCAACCGTCGCGCGTGCTCTGTGAACAAGGTATCCAGCGCAGGGCTGGTGGTGGCGCGTCGCGAAACGGCGAACACCAGCCCGATGTCATCGCGCGCCAGCAACTGCGTGCACAATGCCAGGCCAATCCCTTGGCTGGCCCCGCAGACCAGCACGTTGGCGGGTGTGTGAAGGTCGTTTATCAGGCTCATCGGCGTGTCCTCTTGGCCGGGCGCTGGCGCCTCGTCCTGTGATGCCTGCCAACGTTCTTGCACATGGCAGGGGTGAGCTCACAGCAGGATATAGTCGCTGTACTGCCGTAAGCCGGCATGGGGCCCTTCGATCAAGTGCACGTAACGGCCGTTCACCCAGTCGATCGGCAGGCAATCGTCGACGTCCAGTACCGCATCGGTATGCGGCTTGAGCCAGTCTGCCTGCAGGCGCTGCTTGGCCAGTTGCTTGGCCTCGGCCTTGTCCCTGGCCACCACCAGCAGGTAGCGGTGTGCCTCGCCAAACACCCCGGGCTCGTAGCCGCCCAGGTTGATGAAGAACAACCTGGGATCGTGTGGGCCAGGCGCTACCTGACTGAATTCGAGGCGGTAGTGGTCAATACCGTCGACTTCCATCCATGCGTCGATGTGCAAGCCCGTTCGGCTCCCGAACCAGGCTTGGCGCAAATGTGGGTAGGCCTGTTCAAGTGAGTCCGCCTGCGCGAACAACACATCGTGGACCTCGATATTGGCCCGTGGGTGGCGTCCACCGAGCATGACGACGTACAGCATGAGCAATTCCTTCTATCTCGACTTTCATGGGTGTTCGATAACGGGGCGCGAGGCTTGCAGAAATATGCATGCTGGGCATTAAAAAACTATACATGGCTCGTCAAATATCTGTACAAGCGTCTACTATTGTATAGTATTTAGCAAAGTGCTTGAGGTCAGAATGGCGCACCCTGCACGTTGGACCTGTCTGTGCCTGCTGCTAGCCGCCATGTCGTCGGCGGCAGACTGGCGAGCGGAGCTGCCTGCGGCGCAACGGCTGGGCGCCGGTGATTTCACCTGGTTCGGCCTGCGGCTGTATACCTCCCGGTTATGGGCAGTTGGCCCGGTTCAGGACTGGAACCAGCCGTTCGCCCTTGAGCTGCTTTATCACCGTTCATTGTCCAGGGACACGCTGGTCAAAGCCAGCCTCGAGGAAATGCAACGCCTGGGTGGCGGCAGCATGACGGCACAGCAACGCGCGGCATGGACCAGGGCGATTGAGCAGGCATTCGTGGACGTGAGCCCTGGCATGCGCATCACGGGCTTGTACCTGCCGGGGCAGGGTTGCCGCTTTTACGTCGACGGCAAACTGAGCCACGCGATCGACGATCCGGTGTTCGCCCGGGCCTTCTTCGCCATCTGGCTTGACCCGCGGGCCAGAGACCCCCAATTGCGTCAGCGGCTGCTTGGGCTGGCTGGCGATGACCGAGGAGCCTGAACATGTACAAAGCGCTGTTGCTGGCTGCCTGCCTGCTTCTGGGCAGTTGTGGCAATGTCGGTATCGAGCACTATGCCCAGGAGCAGCCGAAGCTGGACCTGGCGGCGTTCTTCTCGCGCCCGGTTCAGGCGTGGGGGATGTTCCAGAAGCGTTCCGGGGAGGTGGTCAAGCGCTTCCACGTGCGCATCGACAGCCGCCGCGAGGGTGAGCGGCTGATCCTCGACGAACATTTTCTCTATAGCGATGGCACGCGCCAGCAGCGTACCTGGACGCTGGTGCCGGACGGCCCCGGGCGCTGGCGGGGAACCGCGGGGGACGTGATCGGCGAGGCGCGTGGCGAAGTGGCGGGCAACGCGCTGCGATGGCGTTACCAACTGGACCTGCCGGTCGATGGGCGGCACTGGCAGGTAGACCTGGACGACTGGATGTACCTCATGGATGACGACACCCTGATCAACCGCTCGAGCATGAGCAAGCTGGGCGTTGAGATTGGCCAGATCACCTTGTTCTTCCGCCGCCTGCCAGAGGGCACACCATGAACCTGATCGCGCTGACCCAGCTGGTTTCGACCGGCGAAGCCAAGGAACTTGAACTGCTGTCGCTAGAGGGGGGCTTCTACCTCCTGCGCGCCCTGACCGACGCCGGCCCTGTGACATTGAGCGATGCCCAGGGGCAGCCCGTGCGCGTGCGCTCCACGACCGAACTGCGGCAGTTGCTGGCCGACCTGCCGCCGGTGCCCTGCATGCTGGTGCAGCAGGTGGTGCACGATGAGATGTGCGGGCAACGCGACGGCCCCATCGCGCCGCTGCGCGTACCGGTAACGCTCACCAGCCAGTGGTAGCCCGGACGATGCGCCTGGGCCTGGTGCTGGGTGACCAACTGTCGTTCGACCTGGCAAGTCTGGCGTCCCTTGACCCTGCTCGCGATGCGGTCCTGATGGCGGAAGTGGAGGGGGAGGCCCGATACGTACCGCATCATCCGCTGAAGATCATTCTCATCTTCAGCGCCATGCGGCATTTTGCCCAGGCCCTGCGTGAACGGGGTTGGCAGGTGCACTATGTCGAGCTGGATGCCGAGGGTAACAGCGGCAGCATCGTGGGGGAGTTGCGTCGATGGCAACAAGCCTTGGGCGCTACCCACATTCACTTGACCGAGTGCGGTGAGTGGCGCCTGGAGCAGGCCTTGCGTGATGCCGCACTGCCGCTTGTGTGGTTTCGCGACACGCGTTTTCTGTGCTCCCGTGAAGCCTTCGGGCGCTGGGCCACAGAACGTCGCCAGCTGCGTATGGAGCACTTCTACCGTGGCATGCGCAAGCGAACCGGCCTGCTCATGGAGCCTGACGGCAGCCCGGCAGGTGGGGCCTGGAATTTCGATGGCGACAATCGCAAGCCATTGCCACGGCAGCTGCGTGGCCCGTTCGCTGCGCATTTCGCGCAAGACGACATCACGGCAGCGGTGGTGGCCTTGGTGCGTCAGCGCTTCAGCGACCACTACGGGGGCGTCGACGGTTTCGACTACCCCGTGACCCACGCCGAGGCACAACAGCTGTGGCAGCATTTTCTGGATTTCGGCCTGGCGGCTTTCGGTGACTACCAGGATGCAATGGCCGAAGGCGAGCCGTACCTGTTTCATGCGCGCATCAGTGCGGCGCTCAACATCGGGCTTCTGGATGTGCGTCGTCTGTGCGACGACGTCGACAAAGCCTGGCGCGAGGGGCGGGTGCCGCTCAATGCAGCCGAAGGCTTCATTCGCCAGTTGATCGGCTGGCGTGAGTATGTGCGTGGCATCTATTGGCAGCGCATGCCGGCGTATGCCGGGCTCAATCACCTGAACAACGACCGGGCGCTGCCAGAATTCTACTGGACCGGGCACACCCGCATGCGCTGCATGGCCCAAGCCATCGGGCAGACCCTGCGGTTGGGCTACGCTCACCATATCCAGCGGTTGATGGTTACCGGCAACTTCGCCTTGCTGGCCGGTATCGTGCCAACCGCAATTTGTGAGTGGTACCTGGCGGTCTACATGGATGCCTTCGAGTGGGTCGAACTGCCCAACACGCTTGGCATGGTGATGCACGCCGATGGCGGCTACCTGGGGTCCAAGCCGTACTGCGCCAGTGGTCGTTATATCCAGCGCATGTCCGATCATTGCAAGGCTTGCAGTTACAGGGTCGACCAGGTGACCGAAGAGGAGGCCTGCCCGTTCAATGCCTTGTATTGGCATTTTCTCATTCGCCATCGCCCCCAGCTCTCGGCTAACCCGCGCCTGGCCCTGGTCTATCGCAGCCTCGATGGCATGCCCGCTGGCCGTCGCGATGCTGTGTGGCAACGTGGCCAGTCATTGCTGGCGCGGCTCGATGCGGGGCAGGCGTTATGAAAAAGAGCCTTCTGCCCAGCAAGGTTTGCGTGGTGTGTGGCCGGCCGTTCACCTGGCGCAAGCGCTGGGCACGCTGTTGGGAGCAGGTGCGTTACTGCTCCGAGCGATGTCGCCGGTCAGCGCCGCGCCGCGATGCGCGCCAGCAGGGGCAGGGCCAACGCCCAAATCGGCATCAGTAGCAGGCCGGTTTCCAGCGCGCCCAAGGGCAAGGAGACACCTGCCAGCCTGGCGCCGCCTACGTAGGCCAGAGGGCCGCCAATCGCCCCCAGCAGTGCGCCGATTCGCCAGTGCCTGCCGGCCCATGCCAGGCTGTAACGCATCCCGCTGGCCAGCACCAACCACAGCAGCGCTAGCCACAGTGGCAGGGGCCAGGCGTCGAAACCGAACACCCCCAGTGCTCCCAGCACGCTGTCGAGCACACAGCCGATAAAGGTGACGCGCACCAGCGCCTTGACCTCGGCATGGATGTCCGGGCACAGGCGCAGGTGCACTGCCACGCCCGGAATCACCAGCAGCAACAACAAGGGCCGCTCGGCCCCCAGCACGCAGACCCACCAGCCGGCTTGTAGCCAGAGGGCATTGGCGATCAGCCAGCGGCTGCGCATCAGGCACTGCCAGGCAAGGGCGCGCGGCGTGCCTGGGGTGCTGCCCAGAGCAGGTGCGCAACACCGATGGCGCGTTCCTCGAAACCGCCTTGGCAGTAGCAGAGGTAAAACTCCCACAAGCGCTGGAACATGTCGTCGTAGCCAAGGTCCGTCAGCGCAGTGCGTGCCTGACGCAGGTTTTCGCGCCAGTGTCGCAGGGTGTGGGCGTAGTCCAGGCCAAAATCTTCCATGTGCACAAGGTTCAGGCCAGTGTGCCGGCTGGCGGTGTCGAGCAACACGCTCAGCGAAGGCAGGGCGCCACCGGGGAAGATGTACCGCTGGATAAAGTCGACCGAGCGCTGCGCCTGGGCATAGCGCTGGTCGCGGATGGTGATTGCCTGCAATAGCATCAGGCCTTCAGGTTTGATGAGCGAAGCACACTGGCGGAAATACACCGGCAGGTAGCGATGGCCAACCGCTTCGATCATCTCGATCGAAACCAGTTTGTCGAACGTGCCTTGAAGGTCGCGGTAGTCTTCGCGGAGCACTTGCACGCGCTGCCCCAGCCCCAAGGCCTTGACGCGCTCCAGGGTATGGCTGTACTGCGCCTCGGAGAGCGTCGTGGTGGTGACCCTGCAGCCGTAACGGGTGGCTGCGTGGATAGCGAGGCTGCCCCAGCCGCTGCCAATTTCCAGCAGGTGATCGTCAGGGCTCAGTTCGAGCTTCTGGCAGATGCGCTCCAGCTTGTGCAACTGGGCCTGCTCCAGTGTTTGCCCCGGGTGTTCGAATTGCGCAGCCGAATACATCATGGTGGGGTCCAGCAGCCGCTCGAACAGGGCATTGCCCAGGTCGTAGTGGGCCAGAATGTTGCGCCGGGCGCCGCGCTTGTCGTTGCGGTTGAGCCGGTGCAGCAGGCGCAGGGCAGGGCGGCCCAGGCGGGCCAGGCCGCCCTCGAGCGCGTCGAGCACTTCGAGGTTGGCGACGAACAGGCGGGTCACCAGCGCCAGGTCGGGGCTGCGCCAATAGCCGTGAATGTAGGCTTCGCCAGCACCGATCGAGCCATTGCCGGCGATCAGGCTCCAGGTGGCGTCATCGAGGATCTCCACCTCGGCCTGCAACGGGCTGTCGGCATCACCGAAACTCCACTGCTGCCCGTGGCTGAGCAGGCGCAGGTGGCCGTGACGCAGCTTGCCCAACTGGGCGAGCACGGCGCTTCGTGCCAGCCCGCCGAGCAGTGGCGCAAGGCCTGCGAACTTGCTAACGCTCAGGGTGGGATTTGACATCATCAAGGTCCTCGCAAGGTTGGCCGAGTGCCAGGTCACCCTGGCAGGTGGTGTGGTCGTGCACGGGGGTGCGTTTGAGTAACAGGCGAAGCGCTTGCCAGTAGATGGCCGAGACAGTGCGCAGGCTCATCCATGGGAAGTTCAGGACATACCGCCGCAGCGTTGCTCCATCCAGTGGCGTGCGGCGCAGGGCGAGGTCGGCCTCGAACACCTTTGCGCCGTCTTGCCAGTTCTGCATCTGAATGCGTACATGGTCCGTGTCCAGGAAGAAGCGCAGGCGATAGTCCATGTCCAGCGGCATGAATGGCGACACATGGAAGGCCTTGGCCACGCTGAAGGGCCTGGCAAGGTTGCCTTGCACCGGGAGCACGTAATGAAAGCGTTCACGCCAGGGCGTGTTGCGCACTTCCATCAGGATCGCGGTCAGGCACCCGTCGCGGTCATGGCAGAAATAGAAGCTCACCGGGTTGAACGACAGCCCCCAGCACCGCAGTTGCGTGAGCAGCTGTACCCGGCCTTCGGGCAGGTGCCCCGTCGCCTGCCCGACCAGCAAGCGTGCAGCCTGGGCCAGCGATTCGCCTTGGCGGGTCAGGGCGGGCAGGTAGTCGGTCTCGCGCCAGCACAACGGCGCCAGGCGCCAGCGTCCCAGCCAGCGTGACAGGCCCATCAGCCAGGATTGTTCGTCCAGGTCCAGGTAGAACATGCCGATCCGGTAGCGGAACGCGTGGACCCGCGGCGTCAGCCGTCGGTGGCTGATCCAGCCCAGGCAGAGGCTGCTGTTCACAGGTGCTCTCCGAAGTGCGCGGCCACCTTCAGTGCGCTGACCACCCCGTCTTCATGAAAGCCATTGCCCCAGTAAGCGCCACAAAAGTAACTGTGCTGCTGACCCTGCAGTTGCCCTTGGCATGCCTGGGCAGCCGACGCTGCAACGCTGTACTGGGGATGGGCGTACTGGAAGCGGGCGATGACCTGCGCCGGGTCTATCAGTGCGGTCTGGTTGAGGCTCACACAGAAGGTTGTCGGTGCCTGGATACCCTGCAGAATGTTCATGTTGTAGGTCAGCGCGGCGGGCGCCCGCTCAGGGCCGCCCAGGCGGTAGTTCCAACTGGCCCAGGCGCGCTGGCGGCGTGGCAGCAGACGGGTATCGGTGTGCAGCACCACGTCGTTGCTGGCGTAATCGATGGCGCTGAGTACGGCGCGCTCCTGGTTGCTGGGGCTTTCCAGCAGCGCCAGGGCCTGATCGCTGTGGCAAGCGAACACCACATTGTCGAAGCGTTCGGTGCCGGCCGCGCTCACGAGGGTAACGCCACCTTCGTCGCGGCTGACGCGGTAAACCTTGCAGTTGAGGCGGATGCGCTCAGCAAACGGTCGGCACAGCGGCGCGACATAGCTGCGCGAGCCGCCTTTGATCACCCGCCACTGTGGGCGTTGGTTGACCGACAGCAAGCCGTGGTTGCGACAGAAGCGCACGAAGAACTCAAGCGGGAAGTGGAGCATGTCTGCGCGAGACATCGACCAGATCGCCGACCCCATTGGCACGATGTAATGATCGATGAAGCGTTGCCCATAGCGGTTCGCTTGAAGGTAGTCGCCCAGCGTGGTGCTGGCATCGATACGCTGGTTGTCCAGGTCGGCCAGTGCCTGACGGTTGAAACGCAGAATGTCCCGGATCATCCCCCAGAACCCTGGGGACACCAGGTTGCTGCGTTGGGCGAACAGGGTGTTCAGGTCGTGGCCGTTATATTCCAGGCCCGTCATCGGGTCATGCACGGAAAAACTCATCTCGGTCGGCTGTGAAGGGACCTTGAGCTGGTCGAGCAAGCGGATGAAGTTCGGGTACGTCCAGTCGTTGAAGACGATAAAACCGGTATCTATCGCATGCCGCTGGCCTTTCCAGACCACATCAAGGGTGTGGGTGTGGCCCCCGACCCATTGCTCGGCCTCGAAAACCGTGACTTCGTGCTTGCGTGACAGCAAATGGGCGCAGGTCAGCCCCGCGATGCCACTGCCGATGATTGCTATACGCATGGATCATCATTCCTGTTCATGACGGGCGAGGCGTTGGCCCAGCGCCAGGCGCAAGCGCGCGGGCAGCGCCCCGAGCAGGCGCAACACCCAGGTGAAAAGACCGGGGAAGTTGATTTCCAGGGGGCGGCCGGGCAGGCGCCTGGCGATATGCCGGGCGGCACGCTGCGCAGACCACAGCTGTGGCATGGGGAAATCGTTGCGACGGGTCAGTGGCGTGTCCACGAAACCTGGGCTCACCAGGGTGACCGCGATGCCTTCGCGAGCCAGGTCGATTCGCTGTGATTCCACCAGATAGCGCACTGCAGCCTTGGACGCGCCATAGGCGCCAGCGCGGGGCAAGGCCAACCAGGTCACCGAACTGCCCATGACCACCAGGTGGGGGTGTTGGCCTGCGCGAAGCAAGGGCAGTGCCGCCGCCAGGCAGTAGCTGACGCCCAGCAGGTTGGTGCGCATGACGCGCTCGACCAACGCCGGGTCGAAATGCCCCGGCTCCAGGTATTCGCAGGTGCCGGCATTGAAAATGGCCATGTCCAGGCCCCCCCAGGCCTGCTCGATATGCGCAGCGATGCCGGCGACCTGCTCCGGGTTGTCAAGATCGCCAATGGCCAGCAATACCTGCCCAGGAAACCGTTCGGCCAGCGGGGCAAGGCGGTCGGCGTGGCGCCCGCCCAAGGCGACCTGGTGGCCTTGTTCCAGGAGGATTTGCGCGAGCGCGGCACCGATACCGCTGCTGGCGCCGGTCAGCCAACAGCGGCTCATGCCAGCCTGCCTTTGAGCCAGCGGATCGCAGTGCCCATGACGGGAAGGTGCTCATAAAGCAGGGCACCGGCGTCGAAATAGTCCTGGTGAAAATGCACACGGTCGCGCCAATGCAGGCAGCTGCACCCTTGCAACGTGATCGGCTGGCCCCCCGCCAGGCGCGGGTGGCAAAACTGCAGTGTCCAACGCAGGTAACCTTGCCCGGGCTTTACCTCGTCGGCGCTGGTGAAGGCGTAGCGGATATCGGTGGCGTTGGCGTACAACTGCTCGAAGTAGGCGCGCAGGGCCTGCAGCCCCTGTATCTGGTGCAGGGGATCACGGAAGGTGACATCGTCGCTGTACAGTTTATCCAGCGTGTCGAGGCTCGCCCCATCAAGGCGGGCGAAGCGCTCGGCGAACTGCTGTAGGTACGCTGACATACTGGGCTCCAGGCAATCCTGTACAACATTGAATTGTTGTACAGGTATAACTGAAGCCTAAGCTTTTATCTATACAAGTCAACGTCCTTGTATAGGTTTTTTGTCAGCGCTTGGCCTGGCCCTGCTGCCGGCGCAGTTCTGCCACTTCAGCCTCCAGCTCGCGAACCCTTTCCTCGGCGAATATCTGCGCTGTGACATCGCGCTGGATGCCGATGTAGTAGGTTAGCTGGTCCGCCTCGTTGTGCACGGGTGTGATGGACAACTCGTTCCAGAACAGGCTGCCGTCTTTGCGGTAGTTGCGCAGCACCTGGCAGCAGGGGCGGCCTTCGCGGATCGCTTCGCGGATGGTTGCGATGCCCGGCTGGTCGTGATCCTCGCCCTGAAGAAAACGGCAGTCCTGATAGAGGATATCGTCGGCGCAATAGCCGGTCAGGCGCTCGAAGGCCGGGTTGACGTAGATAAGGATGCTCTCATTGCCTTCCTGCTCGGCGACGACGATGCCATCGTTTGAATGTTCGACCATCAGTTGCAGGAGTTTTGCGTTGATCATGGGGCTCACCTACAGGCATTTCGTATGCGATGTGCGCCAAAGGCTTCCGTGCAGTAGCTTTTGGCGCTGTTTGTTGCATGATGAACCAAGGAGGCTCGCCGCAGAAGGTGCATCTGGGTTTAGAATGTATCACCCCTTGGATGACACCTCGTTATGACCGACGCCACCCCACCCGAATTGCTACCCATGCGCGATGTGGTCAGCCTGACCGGCATCAATCCGGTGACCTTGCGTGCCTGGGAGCGGCGTCATGGGTTGATACGCCCGCAGCGCACCGAGGGCGGCCATCGCTTGTACACGGCCCAGGATGTGCAGCGCATACGCGACATCTTGCGCTGGACCGCCAACGGCCTGCCCATCAGCAAGGTTAGCGACAGGCTCGCCGGCCAGCCTGAGGTGCCTGTGCAGCAGCCCTCGGCCTTTGACGATTGGCGCGCCGCCGTTGCACGCGCCTCCAGGGCATTCGATGCGCAGGCGCTGGAAGCTATCCATGGGCAGCTGTTCACACTCTTGCCAAAGGCCACGGTGCTGCGGGAAGTGCTGATGCCGGTTTGGCATGAGCTGGCTTCAGGCACTGCACCAGGCCAGCGTAGCCAATGGTTGTTTCTCGATACGTTCTTGCGCGCCCGGCTGTTGCTGCGCTTGCAGATGAACCAGGCCGATGCGCCACGGGTGCTGCTGGCGGGTACCGAGGGGCAAGCCGAGTGCCAGGTATTGTGCGCCGGGCTGCTGTTGAGCAGTGAGCAACAACGCATCGAAGTGCTCGGCTGCGGGCAGCCGCTGGAAGAGCTCCCGCTGCTGTGTGCGGCGATGCAGCCTGCGGCACTGGTGATCGCGCTGCAGCCGCCGGTGAGCCCTGCCTTGGCCAAGCGCCTGCGCTCCCTGCAGATGGACATTGCTTGTCCGCTGGCCTTGACGGGCGAGGGGCTGGCCGGTGTGCAAGCGGCCTTGCACGGGCTGCCGGTGTGCCTGCTGGACGAGCAGGGTGCTGACGTCGCGCGTGTGCTTGATGCCTTGCTCAGGGGGGCGCTGGACGTTTGAGCCTGGCCCTGCGCGATGCTCAGGGTGGTTGGGTCGTTGCTCGGCATGCTTTTGGCCCTTATCGGCGTCGATGAACAAGATCCTCAAGCAGTCGGGGAGCAACACGCCGGTCATCGGCTTCCGTCTGCTACGCCGTTTCCAATGTCCTGTTGGCAGTCTGCGGGCCGGTGATCATTGCGCTGACCGGCACCTGAGGCCTCATTGCTCACGCGGTGTTTTCAGGTTTGGACGGGGCCGTGTGCCACTGCTCCTTGGGCACCCATTTGGGTTGCTCGGGATCGCCCAGGTAGTGAGGCGACATGATTTGCACCCCATACTCGTTGAACACGTCCTGGATATTGGCGTGCAACAGGCTCAAAAGCTGCGCGCGTGGCCTGGGCTCTGACGGGATGGCCTGGGCCACTAATCGATACTCGGGGTAGAAGTCCGACAGTGCCGTCTGGAATACCTGGGGCATGGGCGTTTGCAGCACGCCGTCGGTGCGCCGAGCCGCTTCCAGCAACATCGCCTCGACCTGACGCCACGGGGTGTCGTAGCCAATGGTCACCACGGTGTCGACCACATAGCCTGGCCCTTGCACGATTCGTGAGTAGTTCTTGGTCACCGAGCCGGTAATCATCGAGTTGGGAAGTGTCAGCACTTCGCCAAGCCCGGTGCGAATGGTCGTGGTGAACATGCCCACCTCGGTCACCGTGCCCTCGTAATCACCCACACGTACAAATTCACCGACGCGCAGCGTGCGCGTGTAGGTGAGAATCAGTCCGGCGGCGCCTTGGCCGATGACACTGGTCGCCCCCAGTGAAACCATCAGACCGAGCAACACTGACAACCCCTTGAAGGCATCGGTACCCGAGCCGGGTAGATAGGGGTAGGCCATCACCAGGGCAAATAGCCAGATCGCCAGCGACGTCAGGCGCATGGTCGGTTGCAAGGTTTCGGCGGTCAGCCATTTCAATGTGCCTGGGCGTGCCATGCGCCTTAGCACACGTTTGGAGAAAGCGCTGATGCCCCGGGCGATGAAGAAGATCGACAGTGCAACGGCCAGGCCGGGCATGGCACGCAAAATACTGCTGATCAGGTAGTTGAGCAGCGCCATCAGGTGGATATTGAGGCTTTCCCCCCAAGACCTTGTGTAGGGGAACTGAGACAGCACGAAGCCCAGCCACTGGTAGCAGAACAACAACACGACCAACCAGTACAGCAGCCAGAGAGAGCGGTCGATCAGGTAGTACAGGTTCTGCAGGTCGAACAGTTGCGTGTGGCCGACCTTGAGGCGCTCGGAGTGTTTGCCCATCAGTTTAGGCAGCAGTCCCAGGAGCTTGCGTCGACAGTAGCCTGCGGCCTTTACCAGCATGAAAAAGACCAAGGTTGCCGCAGCGCTGTAGCCTACCGCGGTGAGCAAGAACCGCAGGCTTCGCGCCTGGCGGGTTTCCTCGACGACAAGGCGCAGGTTCTCGGCGGCCTGCTCGGCAGCTTCGCCTGTTGTAATGGTATCGGCCGCAGCATCCAGTGGCGTCACGATGAATGCCCGGCGCCCGCCCAGCAGCACCAGGTAGCTGTGCAGGATAGGGTCGACGCGAACCTCCAGATCGTTTGTTTCCTGAAGCGTATCCTCGATGACCTTCTTGGCGCGCTGGGCACGCACCGTGGGTGTTTCGCCCAGCAGCGTCGCACGAAAGACCAGCACCGTGCGGTTGATGACGGTCAACGGTGCGGGTTCGGCAATCACACCCTCTATCTCTGGCCCAGGCTGAGGGGTGTCCGCATGGAGCAGGGGCGAGAACAGCAAGTGGATCAGTAGCATCAGCCCAGCAGCCCGTCCGAACCTGCGCTTGTTGCCCATTTAACAGCCCCTGTGCCGGCGTGTGGATTGCTACCAGCATAGTCGGCTTCAGCCAGCATTCAGTGGCTTAGTTCGCGGGCACGAGGATCACGAAGTTCTTCTTCATGTCTTCCACTACGGTCCATTTGCCCTTGGCGCCCGGTTCGATAATGAACGTGTCGCCAGCGGCCAGTGTGACCGGGGCGCAACCCTCAAGCTCGATGACGCAGCATCCACTCAGGACATGGCAGAACTCCCAGACTTTGTAGTCAATGCGCCACGCCCCGGTGCTGGCTTCCCATTCTCCGGAAATGCGACCTTGCTGTTCATCGTGATAGTACTTGGACGTCAGCGTGTGAGGGGTGCCTTCCAGGACTTCTTCAAAGAACGGAAGGTCGCGCAGCGGTTGGATATCCAGTTCGCGGAACACGGTCAGTTTCTGGTTCATGGCTGTTTCTCGAGCACGTTGTGAGTAGGGCGATACATTAAATAGGCTTCACCGGTGACGCCCAGCATCGGGTGCGGAACGATCTGGCAGGTTTTAACAATTTGAAAACCATGACGTTCGTAGAAGCGGCGTGCACCGTGGTTTTCTGCGTAATCGATCAGGCACAACCCATCAAGGCCCGCGTCGTCAGCGCGCTGCTGGGCGTGGCGAAGAAACTGGGCGCCCAGCCCCTGGCTCCGCCGGTCCTCATCCAGCGCCAGGCTGGATATGTACAAGGTATCGGGTATTTCCATGTCGGAATAAGGCGCGAGGACGGGGTCGGTCTCGACTGGCCTGTCAGGCGTTGCGCGCAAGGCATAGCTATGCATCATGCCGATGACGCGCCCTTCAAAAGTGGCCATCAGGCAGTTCTTGTATGAAAAGTCGCCCTGTTCTCTGGCATAGCGAGACGCACCGACACTCAGCAAGGCTTCTCCAGGTGCGGCGAGCTTGCTCCATATGTAATCGGCCATGCCCTCCGATGTCAGTTGAAAGAAGCGCGCAATATCATGCGCGTCCGAGACTCGAGCGGGTCTGAAGTCGATAGGCATGCACAGTGCTCCCATGGTGCCGGGGGTCAGTTTTCAAGGGCTACGCCTTTGGCAGGGAGGCAGGGTAGACGGTTATAGCGGTTCCCATGATGCTCTGCGCGAACACCATCAGCATGGCCTGCGACACGCCTCGTGGCTCGACCGATTTCAGGAGCAGGGACGCTCCACCGGCGCCACCTGCACTGGGGTCATGCGCCAGTGCCCGGGCGGTTGGCAAGCAACTCGGCGACCAAGGCGCTGGTATCGACGATATCCAGTTGCGCCAGGCATCGCACGGGCAGGCGAAAGGGGGCGATGCTGTCGGCCACCAGTACCCGTTCGAACGCGCCGCTGTCGAACAGCTCGCCACCGGTGGTGAACAGGCCGTGGGTGGCCGCAGCCAGTAGGCGGCTGGCTCCGGCCTGCCGGCAGGCCTGGGCAGCGCGCAGCAGCGTCTGCCCCGTACTGATCAGGTCGTCGAACACGATGACGGTGCTGCCTGCCACGTTACCGACCAGGTGTTCGCCGCTCAGGCCTGCCTGCTGGCGGTGTTTTTCCATCATGGCCACCGAGACCGGGCGCGCCAGCAGGTGCGCCAGGACCTGGCGAAACTGCTCCGCACGTTTGACGCCACCGATATCCGGCGACACCACCGTGACCGCCTGCTCACCGAGGAGCGGGGCCAGGCGTTGGGCGAACAGTGGGGTGCATTGCAGGTTCCAGCTCGGGATTCGGTAGGCGTTGTCGAAGGCGCTGGGGTTGTGCACGTCCAGCGCCACAATGCGGTCCACGCCGCAGCTTTCCATCAGCCGAGCCACATGGCGGGTGATAATAGCGTCCTGAAACTCCACCTTGCGGTCCTTGCGACCATAACAGAGGTAAGGCGTGACTGCCGTCACCTGGCGGGCAGCAGCGTCCTTGAGCGCGCCACAGAAGAACAACAACCGGCATAGCTTGTCATGCGCGCTGTGGTGCGCGTCACCATACAGCGAGTGGAAGACGATGACCGATCGACCGTCCACCGATTCGCCGGGCCAGCACTTGTGCTCTCCGTCCTCGTAGTCGCGCTCTTCATGTGCAGACAGTGTCCTGCCCAGGCGTTGCGCCACGGCATTCCCATAGGCCTGGCTGCCTTGCAGGGCGAACAGCAACGGCGAGGTGTCATTCATGCCCTGCGCTCCAGAGGTCGTTCACAGCGACATGAGCTGCATGGCACTGTGCGGTTTGATGAGTGTCCAGTCGAGCATAGCCAGTGGGCGACCGTTCAACCGTGAATCGCCAGGATACTGGAGTGAACCTTGTACAGGGTTTGCTCGGTAGTACTGCCGACGACCTTGCTCACCCCCTCGTGGTAGAGCGTGCCCATCACCACCACATCGAAGCCTTGCTGGTTCGCGTATTCGCTGACCACGTTACGGGCAGCGCCCCGCACCAGGTGCAGGTGGTCTGGCTTGATGCCATAGTGGCCGCCGAACGTCGCCATGCGCTCGCGCGCACGACCGGACATTTCCTCGACCAGTTTGTCGGTCCAGGCCACGGGTGCGGCGGCATAGGCGACGAAACTGGCGCTGGGTTCGTAGGCCTGCAGCAAATGCAGCTGCGCCTTGCAGCGTTGTGCCAGTGCCTGTGCCGATTGCAGGATGTGGTCGTTGAGCTTGTCGATCACCGGGTCGTGCTCGACCAGATCAACGGCGACCAGTATGCGCGCTGGCAGCTTCGTTTCAGCCTGGGCTACCAGGTGCAGCGGGATCGGGCAGCGGCGTAGCAATTGCCAGTCCAATGGCGTGAGCAGGGCACGGCTCAAGGCGGTTTCGTGCTGGATGTCCTTGATCACCATCCCGACCCGGTGCAGTTGGGCCAGCCGGATCAAGTCCTTGAGCGGGTCTTGATCGTCCAGTGTCTCGGCGTAGGCGGTAATGCCCAGCTCGCCCAGCGCCTTCACCTGCTCAGCGAGCCAAGCCTTGCGATGCTCGGCGTCCTGCTTGCGGGCGTTTTTGCGTAGCACCTGGTCCAGGGTTGCCAGGCGCGAGGGCAATTGGCTGAGCGCCACCAGGTGCAAGGTAGCACCTGTCGCACTGCTCAGCGCTTGAGCACGCGTCAGGGCAGGCGAAGGGTGCAGGTCTGGATGGCAGATCAGCAGCAGTCTTGAGTAAGTATTCATGATGGCCTCCACCGCGGTGGCAGCCTCGATGAAGGCCCACCGGTTCAGGCCAAGCGTGACGCAGTGGGGCTCGATGACCTTGATATTTATCAAGATTGGCTGAATGCGGTGTACTCATGACCGGGTCGCAGAGCTCGGCATGTTTCTCGCTGCGCATCAACACTGTTCGCTGTTGTACAGCTGATCAGCAGTGATGTCGTCCTGCAGGCATTAAAGCTGCTTCGAGTAATCTCTATGTCATTGTAAATAAAGAAAATATTTATTGGCATGGATTGTGTTGATAGAGCATTGAGAGGCGCCGAAACAGGGTGCCGAGCCTATCGATCAGGAGCTCCCATGCCACGTGAAATTCGTTTGAACGCCTTCGAGATGAACTGTGTCGGCCATCAGTCGCCCGGACTCTGGAGGCACCCCAAGGATCGCGCCTGGCAATACAAGGATCTGGAGTACTGGACGGATCTGGCCAAGTTGCTTGAGCGCGGTAAGTTTGACGGCATCTTCATCGCCGACGTGATCGGCATCTACGACGTGCTGGGTGGCAATGGCGATGCGGCCATCCGCCAGGCGACCCAGGTTCCGGTCAATGATCCGCTGGCGCTGATCACCCCGATGGCGCTGGTTACCGAACACCTCGGTTTTGGCCTCACCGCCTCGCTGACGTTCGAGCACCCGTATCCTTTCGCCCGGCGCCTGTCGACCCTGGATCACCTGACCAAGGGGCGCATCGGCTGGAACATCGTTACCTCGTACCTCGACAGCGGCGCGCGCAACCTCGGGCAGAAGGCGCTGAGCGACCACGATGCGCGCTACGACTACGCCGACGAATATCTTGAAGTGCTCTACAAGCTGTTCGAGGGGAGCTGGGAAGAGGGCGCTGTGCTGCGTGATCGCGAGCGCGGCATTTTCAGCGATCCCAGCAAGGTTCATGAGATCCGCCACCAGGGCAAGCACTTCCAGGTGCCCGGCATCCACCTCTGCGAGCCTTCGCCGCAGCGCACGCCGGTGCTCTATCAGGCGGGGGCGTCGAGCCGTGGCAAGGACTTCGCAGCCGGACACGCCGAGTGCGTGTTCGTCGCCGCACCGTCCAAGGTGATCCTGAAGAAAACCGTGGCCGACATCCGCCGTCGCGCTGCCGAGGCCGGGCGTGATCCACGCAAGGTGCTGATCTTCAACCTGCAGACAGTGATCGTCGACGAGACCGACGCCAAGGCTCAGGCCAAGTGGCAGGAGCTCACGTCATATACCAGCTACGAAGGTGCGCTGGCGCTGATCTCGGGATGGACGGGGATCGACTTCGGCCAGTACCGGCCCGACCAGGTGCTCAAGCATATCCATACCAATGCCATTCAGTCGGCAGTGGAAACCTTTTCCACCGCCGACCCCAATAAGCAATGGACGGTGCAGGAACTGGCCGATTGGGTTGGTATTGGCGGCTTCGGCCCGCTGATCGTCGGCAGTGCGCAGACCGTCGCCGACGAGCTGCAGGCCTGGGTCGAGGAAACCGACGTGGACGGCTTCAACCTGGCTTACGTCCTGGCCCACGAAACCTTCCGCGATGTGGTCGAGCTGTTGGTGCCCGAGTTGCAGAAACGCGGTGTGTACAAGACCGAATATCGTTCCGGAACCCTGCGCGAGAAGCTCTTCGGAGATGGCCCGCGACTGCCCGCCAACCATCCTGGCGCCGGCTATCGCGACCTCAGCCAGCAGCGCGAGAACGTCGGTGTCAACCTGGCCGAGCCGGCCTGAATCGGCAGAGGAGTCATTGCATGAGCATTCATGAACGCTATCTGCCGTTGCCCGACGTAGTGGCCGACAGCGCCCTGACGGCGCTGCAGCGTTGGGCCAGAGAACGGCCGACACAAATCGCCCTGCGTCATCGCCGTCTTGGTGTGTGGAAGGCCTGGCGCTGGATCGATGTGCAGCACGAGGTCGAGCGGGTTGCCAACGGCTTGCGCCAGCAGGGGTTCGGCCCCGGGCAGCGCCTGGCATTGAGTGGCGCCTTCGAGCCGAGCCTGCTGATTCTGGCGTTGGCTGCCCACCCGCTTGGCGGCCAGAGTCTGGTGATTGGCCGCGACAGCCGTGGCGATGAGCTGCAACGGCAACTGCGCCAGGCGCGTCCGACGTTCGCCTTCGTCCAACGCCGTGAAGACGTGTCGCACTGGTTGGGCAGCGGCCTTGCCGAGCTGTGGCCACTGCGTTTGTTTTCCGCCCAGGCCAATATCGTGAGCAACGGCTTGTGGCAGGTGCAGCCGCTGTCGACGTTGTTTGTCGGCGAGGCGCCGGTGGCGCAGCGTCAGGGTTGGGCGCAGGGCGCCGAAGATGACGTGCTGTGGGTCGATGAGGGCACCGAATGGCGTGAGGGACTGGGGCATTTGCTGAGCCGTTGGTTGCACCATGGCGAAAGTCTAGCCTTCCCGGAAACGAGCGAGTCTGCTGGTCGCGACCGTCGCGAAATCGCCCCGACCGGGTTGTTGTTGTCCGCTGCGGGGGTCGAGGCGCTGGCGGGCGAAATCGATGCCCGCCTGGCGCCACCAGACAGTTGGCGACGGCGCCTGTGTGACTGGACGCTGGAGAATCCACACCAGGGCTTGCGTCGCTGGCTGAAGCAGCGGGTGCGGCGTCTGCTCGGCTTCCATCGCTTGCGCCGGATCGAGGTGCCAAGTGCGTCCGCCAGCGTGGCGCTACAAGGCCCGGCACGCTTGTCATGGCTGCACGAATATCTGGAGCGCGCGGCATGAGTGCTTTGCTGGAGGTGCGCAACGTGTCGCTGTCGTTCAAGGGCGTGAAGGCGATTTCCGACTTGTCCTTCAGCGTCAGGCGCGGCGAGATCTGCGCCCTGATCGGGCCGAATGGCGCCGGCAAGAGCTCGCTGCTGAACATCCTCAATGGCGTCTACCGGGCCGATGCCGGCCAGCTGTTCTTCGCCACCGAGCCGTTGCGCCGGCCGCACCCGCTGCAGGCGGCGCGGCTGGGGATCGGCCGTACCTTCCAGAACAATGCGCTGTTCAAGAAGATGAGTGTGCTGGACAACCTGCTTACCGGTCTGTCGCGTTTCCAGCGCAGTTTCTTTCTCGAACAGGCACTGGGCCTGCCACGTGCCCGGCGCGAGGCCCGGGCTTTCGCCGAGCGTGCCGAGCAGGTGCTGGAGTTCCTCGAGCTGCAGCCCTGGCGCGACGTTGCCGTGGGCAGCCTGGCCTATGGCCTGCAGAAACGCGTGGAGCTGGGGCGTGCGCTGATCGCGCAGCCGACCCTGCTGCTGCTCGACGAGCCGATGGCGGGGATGAACGCCGAAGAGAAACAGGACATGAGCCGCTTCATCGCCGATATCAACCGTGATCTCGGCACCACGGTGATTCTCATCGAACACGACATTCAGGTGGTCATGGGGCTGTCCAGCCACGTGGTGGTGCTGGACTACGGGCGCAAGGTCGGCGATGGCACACCGGCCGAAGTGCAGGCCAATCCCGATGTGATCGCCGCCTACCTGGGAGCGCCACACGGATGAACTTCTTCCTGGAAACCTTGATCGGCGGCTTGCTCGCCGGCACCCTGTATTCGCTGGTGGCCATCGGCTTCGTGCTGATCTACAAGGCCAGCGGCGTGTTCAACTTCGCCCAGGGCGCGATGCTGCTGTTTGCTGCGCTGACCTTCGTCAGCCTGCACGAGCAGGGCCTGCCGTTCGCCCTGGCGTTGGCCCTGACCGTACTGGTGATGATCGTCGGCGCGCTGCTGATCGAGCGCCTGGTGCTGCGGCCCCTGGTCAATCGCTCGCAGATCACCCTGTTCATGGCCACCCTTGGCCTGTCGTTCATCATCGAGGGCCTGGCCCAGGGCTTGATGGGCGCCCAGGTACGCGCGCTGGATCTGGGCATCGAGGACGTCCCGCTGTTCGTCGGCGAACTGATGATCAGCCAGTTCGACCTGGTTGCCTCCGGCGTTTCCGCCTTGTTGGTGGCGGTGCTGGCGCTGCTGTTCAACAAGACCCGCATCGGTGTGGCCTTGCGGGCGGTGGCCGACGATACCCGCGCGGCGCTGTCGCTGGGCATCAACCTCAACCGCATCTGGCAGATCGTCTGGGCCGTGGCCGGAATGGTCGGGCTGGTGGCCGGGCTGCTCTGGGGGGCGCGCCAGGGCGTGCAGTTCTCGCTCTCGCTGGTCGTGCTCAAGGCGCTGCCGGTGCTGATCATCGGCGGCTTCACCTCGATTGGCGGAGCCATCGTCGGCGGGCTGATCGTCGGTGCCGCCGAGAACCTCGCCGAAGCCTACATAGGCCCGCTGATCGGCGGCGGCATCACGCCCTGGTTCGCTTATTTCCTTGCCCTGATCTTCCTCTACATCCGTCCGGCCGGCCTGTTCGGCGACCGGGCCACCGAACGGGTATGACGCAATGACCGCTACCGTTTCACGCTTGGGCGCCGGCTTCGACGAGGCGCCGCTGACCCTGGTGCGCCGTCGCTGGCCAGTGGGCCTGCCGTTGTTGCTGCTGGTGGCCTTCGTCGGCTTGCCCTGGCTGGGCAACGACTACTGGCTCAACGCGATCCTGATTCCCTTCCTGGTGCTGTCGCTGGCCGGGCTGGGGCTGAACTTGCTGACCGGCTACACCGGGCAGACCTCGGTCGGTGCCGCCGGCTTTATGGCGGTGGGCGCCTTCGCCACCTACGGCCTGCTGCTGCGTGTGCCTGGGCTCCCGTTGCCGCTGGCGCTGATCGGCGGCGGGCTGATTGCCGGCCTGGTCGGCTTGCTGTTCGGCATACCCAGTTCGCGGATCAAGGGTTTCTACCTGATGGTCACCACGCTGGCTGCGCAGTTCTTCCTCGAATGGGTGTTCGCCAAGTTTCCCTGGTTCTACAACCATGCCTCGTCCGGCACCATCAGCGCACCGCGCCTGGAGTTGTTCGGCCACAGCCTGGCCTCGCCGGTAGGTCGCTACCTGCTGACCCTGAGCTGCGTGGTGCTGCTGACCTGGGTCGCGGTCAACCTGGTGCGCAGCCAGGTCGGGCGCAACTGGATGGCGATCCGCGACATGGACACCGCCGCCTCGGTGATCGGCATTCCGGTGGAGCGCTACAAACGCCTGGCCTTTGCCGTCAGCTCTTTCTACCTGGGCATCGCCGGGGCGCTCTGGGCCTTCGCCTACCTGGGCACGTCCAGTGCCGGCAGCTTCGATATCAACCGCTCGTTCCAGATCCTCTTCATCATCATCATCGGTGGCATGGGCAGCATCGCCGGCAATTTCATCGGCGCGGCTTTCATCAGCCTCACACCGATTCTGCTCAGCCATGCCGGGCAGTGGCTGTTCGGCGGCAACGTCGATGCCGGGCAATTGCAGAACCTGCAGAAGATCCTCTTCGGCAGCCTGATCATCTGGTTCCTGATCAAGGAGCCGGAAGGCCTGGTGCGCCTGCTCGGCGACCTGCGCGAACGCATCAGGGTCTGGCCGCTGCGATTCTGAGCACGACCGCCTCTTTCCATGAACCTTGACCCGACCGCGGGAAAGGAGGTTTTCACCCCAGCACAAGAAGTTCACACCATGCGCAAACCCTTGCATCGTCACCTGCTCGTCAGCCTCTTTGTGCTCGGCGCCCAGGCCCTGTCTCCGGTCGTCACCCAGGCCGCCGACAACCAGCAGTTCATTCCCATGGCCACCTACCGGGTCGGCGCCTATGCCTCCAGCGGGATTCCCTGGTGGGCCGGAGAGATCGACTACTTCCGTTACATCAACGAGGTCGAAGGCGGCATCAACGGCGTCAAGCTGGTCTGGCAGGAGTGCGAGACCGAGTGGAACGTCGACCGTATCGTCGAGTGCTACGAGCGCTACAAAGATGGCAAGGATGGCGCGCCGACGGCGTTCTTCTTCACCCACAGCACTCCGGGCTCCTATGCGCTGATGGAGAAGGGCGCGGCCGACCGCATCCCGCTGATCGATGGTGCCGGCGGGCGCACCGAGTCTACCGACGGCAGCGTGTTCCCCTATGCCTTCCCACTGCTGCTGAACTACTACGGGCAGGCCTCGGTGGGCATCAACTACATCGCCGAGCGCGAGGGCGGCTTCCACAAGCTCAAGGGCAAGAAGATCGTCACCGTCTACCACGACTCGGCGTATGGCCGGGAAACCCAAGCGCCGATGAAGCTGCTGGCGGAAACATACGGCTTCGAGAACATCCAGATCCCGGTGGCCGATCCGGGCAATGAGCAGTCGGCGCAGTGGCGCCAGGTGCGGCAGATCAAGCCAGATTGGGTGTTCCTGCGTACCTGGGGCGTGTCCACTCCGGTTGGCATAAAGACGGCCGCACGCTTCGGCATCCCGGTGGAGCGCATCATCGGCGACGTCTGGGCCGGCTCCGAGGCCGACGTGCTCCCAGCCGGCACGGCGGCCAAGGGCTACCAGGCCCTGGCGCCGTTCCCCGGTGGCGACGGTTTCGAGATTCACCAGCGCCTGCGCCAGCACATCCTCGATGTTGGCAAGAGCGACCTGAAGGATAAGCGCTACTTCGGCAAGGTGTACTACAACATCGGCCTGATCAATGCCGCGATTGCCGTCGAGGCGCTGCGCACCGCCCAGGGCAAGTTTGGCAACCGCCCGCTCAACGGTGAGGAAGCGCGCTGGGGCTTCGAGCACCTGAATATCGACGCCGCGCGCCTCAAGGCCAGTGGCTTCGAAGGGCTGCTGCCACCGCTGCAGCTGTCCTGCTCTGATCACGAGGGCGGTGGTGCGGCCCGCGTTCAGCAGTGGGACGGCGAGAAATGGGTGCTGGTGACCGACTGGATCCAGGCCGACCGCACCACCTTGCGTCCGCTGATCGAGGCCAAGTCCGCCGCCTATGCCCAGGAGAAGGGCATCACCCCGCGTAATTGCGCCAACGAGCAATAACCCCCCATGACCTGCGCCCGGCCACCGTCGCGTGGGCCGGGCGCCTGAGGAGAAAGACCATGCATGCAACGCTGAAACGCGGTGTCGCCGCCTTTGGCCTGGCGCTCGCGAGCTACGCCGCGATGCCGTCGGCGGCCCAGGCGGCCAATGAACAATTCTTCCCGCTAGCCACCTACCGAGTCGGTGCCTATGCCTCCAGCGGCATTCCGGTGTGGGCCGGGATGATCGACTACCTGCGCTACATCAACGACGTCGAAGGCGGCATCAATGGCGTCAAGCTGGTCTGGCAGGAGTGTGAGACCGAGTGGACGGCGGAGAAGGGCATCGAGTGCTACGAGCGCTTCAAGAACGGCCTCAATGGCGCTCCGGTAGCGGTCTACCAGCCCAATGGTGCGCCGGCTGCCTATGCCCTGGCGGACAAGGCCGAGGCCGACCGGATCCCGCTGATCACCCTCGGCTATGGTCGTACCGAGGCCACCGATGGCCGCGTCTTTCCCTACAACTTCCCGGTGATGCTGACCTTCTACAGCGAGGCTTCGGCATTCATCAACTACGTGGCCGAGCGCGAGGGTGGGCTGGACAAGCTCAAGGGCAAGAAGATTGCCACCGTCTACCACGACTCCGCCTATGGCCGGGAAACCCAGGGGCCGCTGAAGCTGCTGGCGGAGAAGTACGGCTTCGAGAACATCCAGATTCCCGTCGCCGACCCGGGTAACGAGCAGGCCTCGCAGTGGCGCCAGGTGCGCCAGCTCAAGCCGGACTGGGTATTCCTGCGCACCTGGGGCGTGTCCACCCCGGTGGCGATCAAGACTGCGGCGCGCTTCGGCTTTCCGGTCGATCGCATCGTTGGCGACATCTGGGCCAGCTCCAATGAAGACGTGCTGCCGGCCGGCGAGGCGGGCAAGGGTTATCTGGCCCTGACGCCCTATCCGGGCGGTTCCGACTTCGACATCCACCAGCGCATCAAGGCACACATCCTCGACAAGGGCAAGAGCGACCTCAAGGATCCGAAGAGCTTCGGCAGCGTCTACTACAACTCCGGCCTGGTGAATGCCGCCATCGCCGTCGAGGCGATCCGCGCCGCGCAGAAGCACTTCGGAGCGCGGCCGCTCAATGGCGAGGAAGGTCGCTGGGGCTTGGAACACCTCGATCTCGACGATGCGCGGCTCAAGGCGATCGGTTTCCTGGGGCTGATGCAGCCGCTGAAGCTGTCGTGCAGCGACCACGAGGGGGGCGGTGCCGTCAAGGTGCAGCAGTGGGATGGCCAGCAGTGGAAGCTGATCACCGATTGGGTGCAGGCCGATCATGTCACCCTGCGCCCCCTGATTGACGCCAAGGCTGCCGAGTACGCGAAAGAGAAAGGCGTGACCCCCCGTGCGTGTGACGCGCCGTGAGCGCTCGCTTTTCACCTGTGGCAGGGGCTTTAGCCGCGACCGGCACGGGCAACGCATTTCAAGGCTGTGGGGCGGCAGGCGCCGCCCGCTGAACGACGACCAGAGGGCAACAATCCATGACCAGTGCGACTCTTCCAGCCGCCGTCAGCAGCGAGCTGCTGGCAGTGGAGGACATCGAAGTGATCTACGACGGCGCAATCCTCGCCGTGGCCGGTGTATCCCTGCGGGTCGGGCAGGGCGATATCGTCGCCTTGCTAGGCGCCAACGGTGCTGGCAAGAGCACCACACTCAAGGCTATTTCCGGCCTGGTGCAGGCCGACCGGGCGCAGGTCAGCCGTGGCCATATCCGCTTCCAGGGGCAGGACACCGCCGGTGTCGCGGCCAACCTGCTGGCACGCCAGGGTATCGTCCATGTTCTGGAAGGACGGCATGTGTTCGCCCACCTGACCATCGAGGAAAACCTGCGCAGTGGCGGCTTCCTGCGTAACCCGACGCGGCGCCAACTGGAGCAGGATCTGGAGCGCATCTATGCCTGGTTCCCGCGCTTGAAGACCAAGCGCAAGACTCAGGCTGGGCTGACTTCCGGCGGTGAGCAGCAGATGCTCGCCATCGGCCGCGCGCTGATGACCAAACCGCGCCTGGTGCTGCTCGACGAGCCCTCGATGGGCTTGGCGCCGATCCTCGTCGAGGAGATCTTCGCCATCGTCGCCCAGCTCAATGCGCAGGAGGGCGTGAGCTTTCTGGTGGCCGAGCAGAACATCAACGTTGCCCTGCGCCATGCTAGCCATGCCTACATCCTGGAGAACGGCCGGGTGGTGGGTGAGGGCAGTGCTGCCGAGCTGGCCGCGCGGGAAGATATTCAGCATTTCTACCTGGGCGGCAAGGCTGACTGAGCGGTGGCGACGGCTGTGGAACGCTGTGGTCATACCGCCTTTTACTGAGTAGGTGATGTTCCATTCAACGCGGCCCAGGCCGCGTTTTTTTGTCCTGACGAAAGCGCTGTGGCGCCGGCAACAGCAGTTGTGCAGATTGCTCTGCAGACGGTGCATCATAGTGTTGAGTAGGTTGTTCAAGTGATTGAATAACAATGATTTTCTCTGTTGGCATGGTTGTTGGAACAACTGGATTTACAGCGCCTGGAAAGGCGCCTACCTCGTCATTCCAAGGATCACTGCCATGCGCTCTACCGCTTGCTACAGAACAGCTCTTTCTCTGGCCATCCTGCTGGCCGGCCCCGCGTTTGCCGACAGCGATGATGAAGGCTTCATCGACGGCACGCAGATCCATGTGCTCAACCGCAACTTCTTCTTCAGCCAGGACTATCGCAACGGCGACTTCACCCTCAACCCCAACAAGGGTGAGCGGCAGAGCCTGCATCGTGAATGGGGCCACGGCATCATCGCCAATCTGCAATCCGGTTTCACCCGTGGCACTGTCGGCTTCGGCGTGGATGTGCAGGGGCTGGTCGGGCTCAAGCTCGATGGCGGCAATGGGGCAGTCGGCAATGGTGTCGGCGTGCCTGGCATCGTGTCGCGCTCGGGGAGCAACTTCGATGGCGAGCCCAAGGACAGCTACGGCAAGGTTGGCGCTGCGCTCAAGGTGCGCGCCTTCGACACCGAACTGCGCTATGGCGACGTCAGCCCGACCAGCCCGGTGCTGCACGCCAGCGACATTCGCCTGCTGCCGCAGACTCTGCGCGGCTTCATCTTCAACAACAACTCGCTGGATGGCCTGAGCCTGCAGGGCGGCAAGCTGGAGTCGAGCAGTGACCGCAACGCCAGCAACCACCGTGGTGATCTCGGCACCGTCTATGCCGGGCGTATCAAGGGCGCCAACGATGTGGTGTACCTGGGTGGCGATTACCTGTTCAACGACCAGCTCACCTTGCGCCTGCACAGCAGCCGCCTCGACGACGTATGGAACCAGTCGTTCTTCAGCGTCGACCATGTGCAGCCGCTGGGTAGCGAGCTGAGCCTGAAGACCGGCCTCAATTATTACCGTACCCGTGACAGCGGCCAGGCGCTGGCCGGCCAGATCGACAACGACTCATGGAGCGTGCATGCCGGTGTGGCTGCCGGCGCTCATGGCTTCAAGCTGTCCTACACACGCATCGATGGCGACACGCCGTTCGACTACGTGTGGAATACCTATGACCTGCAACTGGATGCCGCCTCGCAGGTTTCCGACTTCAACAACCCCAATGAGCGAGCCTGGGAAGCCCGTTACGACTATGACTTCGCCACGCTTGGCGTGCCTGGGCTGAGCCTGACGGCCCGCTACGTGCGCGGTACCGACATCGACGGTACGCGCGCGGGGGGCGCTTACAGCTACTTCAATGGTACCGAGGACGGCCGCCACTGGGAGCGCAACCTGTGGCTGAAGTACGTGCTGCAGAGTGGGCCGGCCAAGGACCTCTCGTTCAACCTGATGCAGGCCACCCACCGCGTCGGTGGCGATCACGTCGCCGAGTCCAACGTCGACGAACTGCGCCTGATCGTCCAGTACCCGCTGGATATCAGCCTCTGAGAACCTGCTCACGATCTCGCGAGATAACGCCATGCAACACCGATGGCGGCCCCGCAAAAACAGGCGAGGCGCGGTCGGAGTCGCGCTCGACTTCATCCGCTGTAAATGAGCAGTCCGACCACGCTGGCGCTCCAGCCTTTTTTAACGCAGGAGGGCCGACGCGCAGCAGGTCGTGAACAGGTCTGAGGCAAGTGTCCGCCCGGCAACAGCCAATCCACAGTTTGCCGCCACAGGTGCTTTTCCAATTATCTGGATTGCGCATCAAGTCATTGAATATGAGGGATTTTCCAGGTTGGTACGGGCTGTGCAGTAGCCCTGGAGAATCCATCACGCTTGGAGCAACACATGACTCAGTCACAACCCGCCGATCTGCGCGAGCAGGTCAGCTCGGCGCCTCGGCGCCCGGCACAGATCATCCGTAGCGACGCCGAAGCCATCGAGGTGGCGCAGCGCTTGGCCGAGGATTTTGCCCGTGAGGCAGCCTGGCGTGATCGCGAGCGGCGCCTGCCCTGGGAGGAACTGGATCGCTTCTCCGAAAGCGGTCTGTGGGCAATCAGCGTGCCCAAGGCGCACGGCGGCGCCGGGGTATCTTATGTCACCCTCAGCGAGGTGATCGCGACCATCTCCGCCGCCGATTCATCGCTCGGCCAGTTGCCGCAGAACCACTTTGGTGTGCTCAGCAACCTCGGCCTGACCGGCAGCGAGGCGCAGAAGCGCCGCTACTACGCCAAGGTGCTGCAAGGCTACCGTTTCGGTAACGCCTTTTCCGAAGCGCGCAGCCAATACGTCACCACCTTCCAGACGCAGATCCGCTTCGACGGCGACAGCGCCGTGCTCGATGGCGAGAAGGCCTACTGCACGGGGGCGCTGTTCGCCCACATCGTCCCGGTCGCGGGTGTCGACGAGGAGGGCCGCCCGCACATCGCCTTCGTGCCACGCGATGCAGCTGGCCTGACGGTGATCGACAGTTGGGATGGCTTCGGCCAGCGCATCACAGCCAGCGGCCAGGTGCGTATCGAAGGCGTGCGAGTGCCAGCGAGCCAGGTGATACCGGCCTGGAAGGCCTACGACCAGCCAACCGCTGATGGCCCGATCTCGCAGATCATCCAGGCCGCCGTGGACACCGGCATCGCCCGTGGCGCCTTTGCCGAAACCCTGCGCGTGGCGCGTCAGGCACGCCCCTGGGTCGACAGCGGCTTGCAGCACGGCTGGCAGGATCCACTTGGCCAGGCGCTAATCGGCGAGCTGGCCTGGCGCCTGCAGGCGGCCGAGGCGATCTTGCAGCGCGCTGCCGAGGCGGTCGATCGCGCCGTCGCCGAGCCTGGCGAAGAGCACGTTGCTGAAGCCTCAGTGGTGGTCGGCCAGGCCAAGGTGCTGTCTACCGAGATTTCCCTTGAGGCGTCCAGTCGCCTGCTGGAGCTGGGCGGCACGCGCAGCGTCTCGGCCAGCCAGGGGCTGGACCGCTTCTGGCGCAATGCGCGCACCCACACGCTGCATGACCCGGTGCGCTGGAAGTACCACCTGGTCGGCAATCAACTGCTCAACGGCATCAAGCCGCAACGTCATTCCTGGAACTGAGGTCACGCCATGTCCAACACCCATTCCCAAGGCCGGGGTGACCTGGCCCACGCCCGTCATGTCGAGGCAGCTCTGCTTGACTACCTGCGCGGGCAGAGTGCTCGCCATGAAGCGCTGGTCATCGCTGCAGTCGGCGAGTTGCGCATCCGTATCGACGCCGCCGACGCGTTGCTGGCACGCGCCGACGCCTCGCAGTCGGCCGCCATCGCTTTTCGTTTGGGCGCCGCCGAGGCCGCGCGCCTGGCCGCGCAGACGCATTTCGAACTGGTGGGCAGTAGTCTGCCGCGTCCGCAGCCGGGCAGCGCCGAACCGGCACTGCCCACTCAACGGCGACTGCTCGGCGACCACTACCTCAACGGCGCCGCCTTGGCAGATCAGCAAAGGGTGCAAGCATGAGTCGAATCCTGACGTTGCTCACCGCCCTGGTGCTGGCATTGGCGGGCGGCCTGACACAAGCCGAGGAGGAGGGCGAGGCCGTGCCGTCGCTGGCCGGCAAGCGCATTGCCGTGAGCATGACTGGCACCAGTCATTACTTCGACATCAAGGCGTTCCAGGCGCAGGTCAATGAGATCAAGCGCCTGGGCGGCACGCCGATCACCCTCGACGCCGGGCGCAACGACCGCAATCTGGTCACACAACTGAACACGGTGGTCACGCAAAAGCCCGATGCGGTGATTCAGACCCTCGGCACCCTGAGCGTGATCGACCCCTGGCTCAAGCGCATCCAGGCAGCAGGCATCCCGCTGTTCACCATTGATGTGCCATCACAGTACAGCCTCAACAACACCACCTCGGACAACGTTGCGGCCGGCCGCGCGTTGGCCGAACAGCTGGTGCGCGACACCGGCGGCAAGGGCCGCATCCTGGTGTTCAATGGCTTCTACGGGGTGCCGGTCTGTGCGATCCGCTACGACGAGTTGAAGAAGGTACTGGCCGATCATCCGCAATTGCAGATCGTCCAGCCGGAGCTGCGTGACGTGATTCCCAACACCGTGCAGGACGCCCGCAGCCAGATCGCCGCGCTCCTGAACAAGTACCCCAAGGGCGATATCGCCGCCATCTGGTCGGCCTGGGACATCCCTCAGCTCGGCGCCAGCCAGGCGCTGATCGACGCCGGGCGCAGTGAGATCCGCACCTATGGTGTGGACGGCACGCCGGAGGTACTGGAGCTGCTCGCCCCTGACAACTCGCCCATCGGCGCGGTGGTTGCGCAGCAGCCCGACCTGATCGGCCGCACCGCCGTGCGCAACGTTGCCCGCTACCTGGCCGGCCAGCGTGATCTGCCGAAGGAAACCCATGTCGCCGCGCTATTGACGACCCGCGACAACCTGGCTCAGGTCAAGCACCTGCGAGGTGACCAATGAGGGACAACGACTGCTCCGGCATTTCCCGGCGCGGCCTGCTCGGCGCGTCTTCGGCGATGCTCGCTCTCGGGCTTGCCGCACCATTGACCCGCACCATGGCGGCTGGAGCCGACAGCGGTGCCGAGGCCAGTGCCACAGTGCCTTCGCTCAAGGGCAAGCGCATCGCCATCAGCACCGTGGGCACCAGCATCTACTTCGACAGCCGGGCCTTCAAGGCGCAGGTCGAGGAGGTACAGCGCCTGGGCGGCACGCCGATCACCCTGGATGCCGGGCGCAACGACAAGGCCATGGTGACCCAGTTGCAGAATCTGGTGACGCAGAAGCCCGATGCAGTGATTCACACCCTCGGCACGCTGAGCATCATCGAGCCCTGGTTCAAGCGCATCAGCGCCGCCGGCATCCCGCTGTTCACCATCGAGGTGCCGTCGCAGTACGCGGTCAATACGATTTCCGCAGACAACTGGAGCACGGGTTTGCTGCTGGCCAAGCAGTTGGTGGCCGATCTGCGCGGCAAGGGCAGGGTGCTGCTGTTCAATGGCTTCTATGGCGTGCCGAGCTGCGGCATTCGCTATGACCAGTTGAAGCTGGTGAGCAAGTTCTACCCGCAGATCGAGTTCATCCAGCCGGAGTTGCGCGACGTGATTCCCAACACCGTGCAGGATGCCCGCAGTCAGGTTGCCGCCTTGCTCAACAAGTACCCCAAGGGTGAGCTCGACGCGATCTGGGCGGCCTGGGATCTGCCGCAGCTCGGTGCCAGCCAGGCGCTGATCGAAGCCGGGCGCAATGAAGTGCGCACCTATGGCGTCGACGGTACGCCCGAGGTGCTGGAACTGCTGCGCCAGCCCGGCAGCCCGGTGGCTGCAGTGGTGGCGCAGCAGCCTGCGTTGATTGGCCGTACGGCGGTGCATAACGTCGCCCGCTACCTGGCCGGCGAGCACGATCTGCCGCCCGAAACCTTCGTCGAGACCCTGCTGACCACGGCGGGCAACGTCGATGACGTCAAACGCATTCGAGGCGACGCATGAGTACGCCGGTGCTGGAGCTGCGTGGCATCGTCAAGACCTTCGGTGCCACCCGGGCGCTCGACGGCGCCAGCCTGCGGGTGGCGGCGGGCAGCGTGCACGGTCTGGTGGGCGAGAACGGCGCCGGCAAGTCTACGCTGATCAAGGTGCTGGCCGGCATCCACCGCCCGGACGCCGGCAGCCTGCTGCTCGACGGCCAGCCGCACGGGCATTTCAGCCCGCGCCAGGTGGAGCGCCTGGGCATTGGCTTCATCCACCAGGAACGCTTGTTGCCGGCCCGTTTCACCGTGGGTGAAGCCTTGTTCTTCGGCCACGAACGGCGATTCGGGCCCTTGCTCGATCGCCGCTCCCAGCAGCGCGAGGCCGCGCGTCTGCTGGACGACTACTTCGGCCTGCGACTGCCGGCGAATGCGCTGATCGGTGAACTGAGCAGCGCTGAGCAACAGATGGTGCAGATCGTCCGCGCGCTGCTGATCAAACCGCGTGTGCTGGTGTTCGACGAACCCAGCGTGGCCCTGGTGCAGCGTGAGGTGGAGCGTTTGCTGCGGATCGTCCAGCGCCTGCGTGACGATGGCCTGGCGATCGTCTACATCTCCCATTACCTGCAGGAAATCGAGGCCCTGTGCGACCGCGTGACGGTACTGCGCAACGGTCGCGATGTCGCTGAAGTCTCCCCGCGCAACACGTCGCTGGAGCAGATCACCCGCCTGATGGTCAACCGCGAAGTCGGCGAGCTGTACCCCAAGGTAGCGGTGCCTGCCGGTGCGCTGTTGCTCGACGTGCGCGGGCTGGGTCGGGCACGGGCCTACCAGGGCATCGACCTGCAGGTGCGCCGTGGCGAGATCGTCGGCCTCACCGGGCTGGTGGGCTCGGGCGCCAAGGAGTTGCTACGCAGCCTGTTCGGCCTGGCGCCACCGGACAGCGGCGAGGTGCGCCTGGACGGGCAACCGTTGTCCTTGCGCAGCCCGCGCGAGGCTGTCGCCCAGGGCGTCGCGCTGATGCCCGAGGAGCGCCGTCGGCAAGGCGTGGCGCTCGACCTGAGCGTGCAGGAGAACACCACCCTGGCGGCACTGTCGCGCTTCGTCCGCCTGGGGCTGCTGTCGCCGGCGCGCGAGCGGCATACCACCCTGGAGCTGATCGAGCGCCTGAGGATCAAGGCCCCTGGCGCGCATGCCAAGGTGCGTCAGCTCAGCGGCGGCAATCAGCAGAAGGTGGCGCTGGCCAAGTGGTTCGCGCGGTGTTCCAGCCTGTACCTGCTGGACGAGCCCAGCGTTGGCATCGATGTTGGCGCCAAGGTGGAGATCTATCGGCTGATCGGTGAACTGGTGAAGGAGGGCGCCGGGGTGTTGATCCTCTCGTCCGACCTGCCGGAGTTGATCGGCCTCTGCGACCGCATTCATGTCATGCACCGCGGCGCCATCGCCGCACGTTTCGCCGCTGGCGAGGCGAACAGTGACCGCCTGCTGGCGGTGGCTACCGGCGCGCAACGCGCGCAGAACGAGGAACGACCTTTCTATGCCTATGCCATTGCTATCTGATGCCTTCCACCCGCGATTCGCGCAGTGGCTGCTGCGCCGTGGCGCGCTGCTGGCCTTCGCCGCGATCCTGTTGGCCTTCGCCCTCAGTGCGCCGAACTTCCTCACCCCGAGCAACCTGGTCAATGTGCTGGCCCAGTCGGCGATCCTCGGCAGCCTTGCCTTCGGCCTGACCACGGTGATCATCGGCGGCGGCTCGAACGTGGTGTCCGGTGGGCTTGATCTGTCGCTGGCGGCCAACCTCGGGTTGTCCGCTGCGGTCTATGCCAGCCTGAACAACGCCGGTTTCGGCGATGTTGTCAGCATCGCCGCGACGCTTGGCACTGGCCTGGCCATCGGCACGCTGAATGCGCTGGTGGTGGTCGGTTTCCGTTTGCCGCCACTGCTGGCAACCCTGGCCACCATGAACCTGGTGGCCGGGCTGGAACTGGTGCTGACCGAAAACACCGTGCTGCCCAGCACTTCGCCGTTGCTGGAAGGGCTGGCCTTCGGTAGTTGGCTCGGCGTGCCAGCCCTGGCCTGGGTGCTGCTGGCGGTCGGTGGCGTGCTGATCGTGTTGATGCAGTACACGCCATTCGGCCTGCGTCTGTACGCCATCGGCGAATACCCGGAGGCGGCTAATGCCGCTGGCCTGTCGGTGCGTGGCTACGTGTTCGCCAGCTACCTGATCAGCGGTCTGTGCGGCAGCCTGGCCGCGTTTTGTTCAGCGGCCTGGTTCAGCGGCAGCACCACCGGCTCCGGCGAGATGCTGCTGTCGGTGGTGGCCATCGCTTTTCTTGGGGTGATCTTCTCCCAGCGTCTGCAGCCGAGCATCGGCGGCACGCTGCTGGCAACGATGCTGGTCGGGGTGTTGATCAACGGCTTCCAGCTTCTGAATATTTCCAGCTTCTGGGTCGACGGTGTGCAGGGTGTCCTGATCCTGCTGGTGGTGGCCCTGTCCGGTTTGCGCAACAAGGAGGCCTGAGATGTCCGATTCGTTATCCGCCCCGCAGCCTGCCGGTCTGACCGGGCTCTCTGGCCGGGCGTTGCTGCGCCTGGTCATGCCGACGCTGTTCGCCGCCGTTCTACTGTTCTTCGCGTTGAAGGCACCCGGCTTTCTCACCGTCGGCAACCTGTCCAGCCTGTTATTGAACAATTTCGTGCTGCTGGCCATCGTCGCCATCGGCATGACCTACGCCATCGCTGCGGGTGGCATCGACCTGTCAGTCGGCACTGCGCTGGACTTCTCGGCGCTGACCTTCGTCCTGCTGCTCAATGCCGGCTTCGGGCTCTATGTCGCGATTCCCGGTGGGCTGCTGGCTGGCAGCCTGGCCGGGTTGTTCAATGCCGGGCTGATCGCCGGGCTGCGTATTTCCCCTTTTCTGGCCACCCTTGGCACGCTGTTCATTGGCAGCAACGTGCAAAAGCTGCTTTCCGATGGCGGACAACCGATCTACCTGGAGGCGCAGGTGCGCAGCGGCTTGGCCAGTGAGCGCTTGCTCGGCGTGCCGCTACCCTTGCTGCTGGTGGCACTGTTGGCGCTGGTGTATGGCGTGGTATTGGCGCGTGGCCGCTTAGGCCGGGAGATCATCGTCCTTGGCAGCCAGCCACTGGTGGCGCGTTATTCGGGCCTGGCGCAGCGACGTATCGCTGCCCTGGTGTTCATCGCCAGTGCCTTTGCCAGCGCGCTGGCGGGCATCCTGCTGCCGGCCACGGTGAACGCCTACGCGCCGATGTCCGGCAATGCCTTCCTGATGAATGCCATCGGTGCGGTCTTCATCGGTGCCACGCTGAGCCTGCACAACCGGGTCAACGTACCCGGTACACTGCTCGGTGTGCTATTTCTCAACGTCACGGCCAACGGTCTGCTGCTGATCGGCTGGAATTTCTTCTGGCAGCAGGTGGCCACCGGCGTTCTGATTCTCTCGGTTCTGCTGTTCAGTTTTGCCAGTCGGCGGCTCGGCGCTGGCTAGTTCTGGCGTTCCGGGCGAAACGCCAGTGCCGTGACGAGGCCTGGGGGTGTGCCCCAGGCCATGCTTTCAGGACTGCTTGGCACCGCCACCGATCTGCCAGACATAGGGCGGTTCGCTGCCATTGACGTGCCAGTCGCCGATGATGCGTTCCTTGTAGATCACCGGGTTGTGCGAGGCGGCAGTACGGGCGTTGCGCCAGTGGCGATCGAGCTGTTTGGTGGTGCTGGTACCGGAGGCGCCGAGGGTGTTGAACAGGTCGCTGGTGGCACGCAGCACCCATTCGATGGCCGCCACCTGGGCCTGGGCCGATTCCAGTTCGGCGGCGATGTTGGCCTTGCGCTCGGCGTTCTCGTCATTGCCGAAACGCGCCAGGTAGGCTTGCTGCGCGGCCTCGCTGGCGCGCAGGGTGCCTGCCTCGGCGGCGTAGATCAGCCCGGAGGCCTTGCCGATAACCTGCAATACCTGTGGATCCTCGCTTACCGCTGCGCCATTGCCATGGCTGAACACGCGCGTGCGCTTGCTGGTTTCCTGGCTGAAGTCACGCACGGCGGCGCGGCCGGAACCGACGATGACGGCGAGCAGCACCAGTTGGTAGAAGGCCGTCTGGTATTTGAAGCGGGTGGCGAAGTCGATGATGTTCTCTTCCTCGACCACCGCGTTCTCGAACACCGAGGTGCCGCTGCCGGTGGTGCGCTGGCCAAAACCATCCCAGTCGTCGCTCTGGGTGATGCCGGGTTGGCGGGTACGGATCGCTGCGATCACGTCGCCACCGGTGTCGTCTCGGCGGGCGAACAGGTCGATCCAGTCGGAAAAGAGGCTGCCGGTGCTGTAGTACTTGGTGCCATTGACCACCCACTGATCACCCTGGCGCGACACCCGGGTGCTGACGTCGCCGATCTTCACTGCGCCCACCTCCGTCCAGGCGCAGCCCACCAGATCGCCGTCGACGAAGCGTTTGAACCAGACGTCCTGTGGTGTGCTGGCATGGGCGTTGAGGCGGTCCTCGACGAAAGCAAAATGCCCGCGCAGTGCCTGCGGCACATTGGAGTCGGCTTCGGCCAGTTCGATCAGCAGCTGGAACAACTGTGGCAGGGAAGCGCCGGCACCGCCCTGTTCGACGGGTACACGCACGGCGCCGAAGCCGGCGTCCTTGAGCCACTGGATGGGCTCATGGGGCAGGGTGCGGTTGCGCTCGCGTGCCACGCTGGATTCGGCGATGCGGGCAAAGATGGGGCGGAAGCGGGCGGCAAGGGATTCGTAGTGGGTACCGGTAGACAGGTGGGGCAGTGGGGCTTGGGCGGTCATCGCAGTTCTCCTCGATTGATGCGATTGCTGACGGTGACGCTCTCGCAAACTTCGTGCCTTGCAGTGAATGCCTTTTAAATCAACGGGTTGTGATCATTCTGGTGGGGCGGGCTGTTCGCTCGCCGACAGCTTGCTGAATGACTGTTGGTGGGCGGTCAATTGCGTTTTCCGGGGCAACTGTTGGCCGAGGGTCAGTGGTTCAACAGCTTGTTGGCCAAAAGACAGTTCAGGCTGCTAGCGCTAGCGTTCAAGTACTTGAATTTAAATGTTTTTATGGGTTGGCACGGTTGCTGCTGAAGCTCCCTCAGGTAATGCCCGCTGGGCAAGGAGGGATGAGCATGAACGCACGTGTTATCAGGGTCGTGGTGGTGTCCGGCAGCCTGCGGGCCCCGTCACGCACCCATGGTCTGCTGCAGGCCCTGGTGGAGCGGCTGCCGGCCGTGTTGCCGAAGCTGGAGGTGCACTGGGTGCGCATCGCCGAACTGTCCGCCAGCCTGGCCGGTTCGCTGGAGCGCGATAGCGCCTCGGCTGACCTGCAACCGCATTTGCAGGCCATCGAGCAAGCCGACCTGCTACTGGTCGGCAGCCCGGTGTATCGCGCGTCCTACACCGGTTTGTTCAAGCACCTGTTCGACCTGGTCGATCACCAGTCGCTCAAGGGCGTGCCCGTGGTGCTTGCCGCCACCGGTGGTAGCGAGCGACATGCCTTGATGATCGATCACCAGCTGCGCCCGCTATTCGCTTTCTTCCAGGCCCACACCCTGCCGTACGGGCTGTACGCCAGTGTCGAGTCTTTCGACGATCAGCGCCTGGCTGACCCTGCGCAGTTCGAACGGATCGAGCGGGTGCTCGACACCGTCGGCGCCTTCTTTCATATCCCGGTCGCCCGCGCGGCCTGACTTTCCGAGTTACAGGAGACATCGCCATGAGCCAACCGATCAAATTCGCCTACTGGGTTCCTAACGTCAGCGGTGGCCTCGTTGTCAGCAAGATCGAACAACGCACCAGCTGGGACATCGATTACAACCGCAAGCTGGCGCAGATTGCCGAGCGTTCCGGGTTCGAGTACGCGCTTTCGCAGATCCGCTTCACCGCCGGCTATGGCGCTGACAACCAGCACGAGTCGGTAACCATCAGCCACGCGCTGCTGGCCGCCACCGAAAAACTCAAGGTGATCGCCGCGATCCTGCCCGGACCCTGGACGCCGGTATTGGCAGCCAAGCAATTGGCAAGCATCGACCAGTTCACCGCGGGCCGCATCGCCATCAACGTGGTGTCCGGCTGGTTCAAGGGCGAGTTTCGCGCCATCGGCGAGCCATGGCTGGACCATGACGAGCGCTATCGCCGATCCGAGGAGTTCATTCGTGCGCTGAAGGGTATCTGGACGCAGGACAATTTCAGCTTCCACGGTGATTTCTACCGTTTCAACGACTACACCCTCAAGCCCAAGCCGCTGCAGCAACCGCACCCGGAAATCTTCCAGGGCGGGAGCTCGCGGGCCGCGCGCGACATGGCCTCGAGGGTCTCCGACTGGTACTTCACCAATGGCAACAGTGTCGAGGGCATCAAGACCCAGGTCGACGATATCCGCACCAAGGCAGCGGCCAACGGGCATTCGGTGAAGGTCGGGGTAAACGCTTTCATCATCGCCCGCGACACCGAAGAAGAGGCCCGCGCGGTGCTGGCGGAGATCATCGCCAAGGCCGACCCGGAGGCGGTCAACGGCTTTGGCAGTGAAGTGAAGAACGCCGGTGCGGCCAGCCCGGAAGGCGAGGGCAACTGGGCCAAGTCGACCTTCGAAGACCTGGTGCAGTACAACGACGGCTTCAAGACCAACCTGATCGGTACGCCACGGCAGATCGCCGAGCGCATCGTCGCGCTCAAGGCGGTCGGCGCCGACCTGATCCTCTCCGGCTTCCTGCACTTCCAGGAAGAGGTCGAGTACTTCGGCAAGCATGTGTTGCCGCTGGTGCGCGAACTGGAGCAGGAGAAGCATGCCTCCCTCGCTGTGGCCTGAGGTGCGTGGCCATGCATGAGCCGCTCGCGGACAACCTGCCGGCCAGCTTGCTGGCCCGGGCACATCAACGTGGGGCGGACGTTGCGTTGCGCCACAAGCGTCTAGGCCTGTGGCAGGCGCGCAGCTGGGCGCAACTGCTGGCCGAGGTGCAGAGCCTGGCCACCGGGCTGCGCGAGGCCGGCTTCGCGGCCGGCGACAGTCTGCTGATCGTCAGCCGGCCGCGCCCTGAGGCGCTGCTGGCAAGCCTGGCGGCGCAGTGGCTGGGCGGCGTCGCGGCACTGCTCGACCCGCTGATGCCCGACGCGGAGCAACTGACGCTGTTGCGTGAACTGCAGGCCGGTTTCGTCTTTGCCGAAGGTCAGGAGGAGGTCGAGCGGGTGCTGGCGAGCGGTCATGTGCCGGCATTGCTGTTCTACGCCGATGGCCGTGGCCTGGCGGATTCCGGGTTGCCGAATTACGCTCGCCTGGCCGCGCAGTTGCCCGATCCTGCCTTGCCGGTGCAGGCGCAGAGCGAGCGCCCAGCCTTCAGCTTTCACCGGCTGGATGCCGATGGCCAGGTTCAGCAGCACGGGCTCAGCCATGCCGAGGTGCTGGGCGAGGGGCGTCGGCTGGTCGAACAGGAGCGCCTGACGGCGGCCGAGGAAGCCTTGGCCTCCCGCAACTTCGCCACCAGCGGCCAGGCCCGCTACCTGCTGGCGCCTTGGCTGCTGGCAGGCTTTCGGATGAATTTTCCGGAGAGCCTGGCGACCCGCGACACCGACCGCCGTGAACTCGGCCCGACCCTGGTACTCGGCACCCACGACAGCTACGGCCGCCTGTATGCACTGGCGCAGCAGCGTCTACCGCTGCCGGGCAGCCTGCTGCGGCGCTGGCTGGACTGGGCGCTTGACGCGCGCGGTGGGTTGCTGCGCAACGGCCTTGGCCAGGTGTTGCTGCGTCGGCCGCTGCGCGATGTGCTGGGCCTGAGCCGCACCCGGGTGCCGCTGCTGGTCGGTGAGGCCCTGCCGGGCGAGGTGCAGGCGTTCTTCGCCGCCCTTGGGGTGGCGCCGCGTATCTGGCGGGAGGCGCCCCGCTGGCAGGCCGTGCGCAGCCCTCGTTCATCCCTCGCTGCTCGGTCGCAAAGCCGGGTTCAGCCCGTCTGAGGAGTGTTCATGTCGAATTCCCCGTTGCTGGAACTGGAGGGCATCAGCCTGTCGTTCAAGGGTGTGAAGGCCATCAGCGACATCGGCTTCAGCGTCGCCGAAGGCGAGATCTGTGCGCTGATCGGGCCCAATGGCGCGGGCAAGAGCTCGCTGCTGAATGTCATCAATGGCGTCTACCGGGCGCAGCAGGGGCGTATTCGTTTTGCCGGGCAGCAGCGTCGGGTGATGCACCCACATGCAGCGGCACGCGGCGGCATCGCTCGCACCTTCCAGAACATCGCGCTGTTCAAGGGCATGAGCGTGCTCGACAACGTGCTCACCGGGCGCAACCTCAAGCGCCGCAGTTCCTGGCTGGAGCAGGCGTTGCGCATCGGCCGCGCGCCGGGCGAGGACGATCGCCAACGCGCCGCCGCCGAGCGGGTCATCGAGTTTCTGCGCATCCAGCCGTGGCGTGACGAAATCGTTGGCACCTTGCCCTATGGCCTGCAGAAGCGGGTCGAGCTGGCCCGTGCGCTGGCCGCCGAGCCTCGCTTGCTGCTGCTCGACGAGCCGATGGCCGGGATGAATGCCGAGGAGAAGCGCGAAATGAGCCGCTTCATCGTCGAGATCAACCGTGAGTTCGGCATGACGGTGGTGCTGATCGAGCACGACATCGGCGTGGTCATGGGCATTTCCCACCATGTGGTGGTGCTCGATTACGGCCGCAAGATCGGCGACGGCTCCCCCGAGCAGGTTCGCCGCAACCCCGACGTGATCGCGGCCTATCTGGGTGTCCGCCCGGCGGCGGCTTCGGGGCTGTTCCCACACAGGAGCGCGACATGGCATTCTTTTTCGAAGTGCTGATCGGTGGCCTGCTGGCCGGGGTGATGTACTCCCTGGTGGCCATCGGTTTCGTACTGATCTACAAAGCCAGCGGTGTGTTCAACTTCGCCCAGGGGGCGATGGTACTGTTCGCCGCGCTGACCTTCGTCAGCCTGCTGGAGCGCGGCGTGCCGTTCTGGCTGTCCTTTCTCGTCACCCTGGCGACGATGATCGCCCTGGCGCTGCTGATCGAACGGGCGGTACTGCGGCCATTGGTGGGGCGTTCGCCGATTACCCTGTTCATGGCCACGCTCGGCCTGGCCTACATCATCGAGGGCGTCGCCCAGGCCTTGTGGGGTGCTCAGGTTCACGGCCTGGAGCTGGCCATCAGCGACGCGCCGCTGGCGCTGGGTGGCCTGCTGCTGTCGCAGTTCGACCTGTTCGCCGCCGCAACGGCGGCGGCCCTGGTGGTGCTACTGTCCTTGCTGTTCAACCGCACGCGCATCGGCCTGGCGCTGCGTGCGGTGGCCGACGATCCCCGCGCGGCGATGAGCGTCGGTATCCGCCTGCCGAGGGTGTGGGCGGTGGTCTGGGCGGTGGCCGGGTTCGTCGGGCTGGTCGCCGGGCTGCTCTGGGGCGCGCGCCTTGGGGTGCAGTTCTCGCTCTCGCTGGTGGTGCTCAAGGCCCTGCCGGTGCTGATCATCGGCGGCTTCACCTCGATCAGCGGGGCGATCGTCGGCGGCCTGATCATCGGCGCTTCGGAGAAGCTCGCCGAGGTGTACCTCGGGCCGCTCATCGGCGGCGGCATCGAAAACTGGTTTCCCTATGTGCTGGCCCTGCTGTTCCTGCTGGTGCGTCCGGCTGGGCTGTTCGGCGAGCGCGCCATCGAGCGAGTCTGAGGAGCGTCGATCATGCTGTATCGAGAAGCGGGTCAGTTCAGCGTGCGTTACGCCGACGACCGACGATTCTTCCGCCTGCGCCAGGATCGGCTGGGCCTGGCGGCCTTGGTCCTGTTCGCCTTCATCGGCGTGCCACTGCTGGGCAACGATTACTGGTTCAGTGCCATCCTGATCCCATTTCTACTGCTGTCGCTGGCCGGCCTAGGGCTGAACCTGCTGACCGGTTATGCCGGGCAACTGTCCTTGGGTTCGGCGGCGTTCATGGCAGTAGGTGCCTTCGCGGCCTATAATTTCGAGCTGCGCGTGGCGTGGCTGCCGCTGCTGGCCAGCCTGCTGCTCGGCGGCCTGGTGGCGGCGCTGGTGGCCGTGGTGTTCGGCCTGCCAAGCCTGCGCATCAAGGGCTTCTATCTGCTGGTGTCGACACTGGCGGCGCAGTTCTTCGTGCCATGGACGTTGACCCGCTTCAGTTGGTTCAGCAACGACAGTGCCTCGGGGGTGATCAGCGCGCCGCCACTGCTGATGGCCGGGTATGACTTTTCGTCGCCGGCCGGGCGCTACCTGCTGACCCTGGCGGTGGTCAGTGCGCTGTTCTGGCTGGGCGCCAACCTGGTGCGCAGCGAGCTGGGGCGCAACTGGATGGCGGTGCGCGACATGGACACCGCCGCCGCAGTGATCGGCATTCCCCTGTTGAAGACCAAACTGCTGGCTTTTGCCATCAGCGGCTTCTACCTCGGCGTGGCCGGTTCGCTCTGGGCCTTCACCTACCTGGGCACGGTGGAGCCACACGGCTTCGACCTGAACCGCTCGTTCCAGATCCTGTTCATCATCATTATCGGCGGCCTGGGCAGCATCCTCGGGAACTTCCTCGGCGCCGCCTTCATCGTGCTGTTCCCGGTGCTGCTGTCGAACCTGGCCGGGTTGCTGCCGACCGGGCTGATCGATGCCGGACAGATAGAGAACCTGCAGAAGATGGCCTTCGGCACGCTGATCATCATCTTCCTGATCAAGGAACCGGAGGGCCTGGCGCGCCTCTGGCAACGCTTTCGCGAGCGCACTCGGCGTTGGCCGTTGCGCCACTGAGCGAACCTTCGCACCGGGCTTCGCCCGCCTTATGTCACTGCCCACTGATTTGTAAAGGATAACCACGATGTCGACCCGATCCGTCCTCGGCCGCCTGGCGCTGGCCGTGAGCCTGGCGGCCGGTGCACTCAACGTGCACGCGGCCAACGAACAGTATTTCCCCCTGCAGAGCTACCGCGTTGGCCCCTATGCCGCAGGTGGCACCGGTTTCTTCGGTGGTTTTATCGATTACCTCAAGTACGTCAACGCCCAAGGCGGCGTGAATGGTGTCAAGCTGACCTGGAGCGAGTGCGAGACTGAATACGTCGTGGAGAAGGGGGTGGAGTGCTACGAGCGCCTCAAGGGTGGGCTCAACGGCGCACCGGCTGCCGCCACCAATCCGCTGTCGGTGGGTATCGCGTATGCCACCCTGGAACGCTCCACGGCCGACAAGCTGCCGCTGATCACCATCAACCACGGGCGTACCGACTCCACCGATGGCAGCGTGTTCCCTTACGTCTTCCCGCTGCAGCTCAATCCCTATTCCGAGGTATCGGCCATCGTCAACTGGATCGCTCAGCAGGCAGGCGGCGAGCAGGGCCTCAAGGGCAAGAAGATCGTCACGCTCTTTCACGGTTCGCCCTATGGCAAGGAAACCAACGGGGTGCTGCAGGCCCTGGCGGACAAGTACGGTTTCGAGTTGACCCTGCTGGAGGTGCCGCACCCCGGCAACGAGCAACAATCGCAATGGCTGAACATCCGCCGTCTGAAGCCGGACTGGGTCATCCTGCGCGGCTGGGGCGTGATGAACCCGGTGGCGCTGAAGACTGCGCAGAAGGTCGGTTTCCCTGCCGACCGCATCATCGGCAATATCTGGAGCAATTCCGAGGAAGACGCGGCGCCTGCCGGTGCCGCGGCCAAGGGCTTCATCGCCATCACCACGCATCCGTCAGGTACCGAGTTCCCGGTGCTGCAGGGCATCGAACAGGCGGTGGTGGACAAGGGCCAAGGCGACCTGGCCGATCCGAAGCGCTTCGGCACCGTTTACTACAACCTCGGCGTGGTCAACGGCATCCTCAACGTCGAGGCATTGCGTCTGGCTCAGGAGAAGTTCGGCAGGCAACCGCTGAGTGGCGAGCAGGTGCGTTGGGGCTTCGAACACCTGAACCTGGACGATACCCGCCTGCAGGCACTCGGTGCCAAGGGGCTGGTGCAGCCGCTGAAACTGTCCTGCTCCGACCATGAAGGCGGTGGTGCGGTGCGCTTCCAGCAGTGGGACGGGCAGAAGTGGAAACTGATCAGCGACTGGGTACAGGCCGACCGCGCGTTTTTGCGGCCGATCATCGAGGCCTCGTCGCATCAATATGCCAAAGAGAAGGGTATCACCCCGCGTGATTGCAGCCAGGAAGGCTGATCGCGCAGGCAGGGCCGGTGGCGTCCCCCCGGCCTGTCTTCAGCCCTGCGCAGTTCGGGCGCCGCCGCGCACCAGGCCCACACCGGCTCAAAGGTTGGGGGCTGCTTCCAGTCTGTTGCGATTGCCGCCATTTGTCGCGGCCATGCGCTTCTGTCCTTCGCAACCCTCCTCGCGCAGTTGGCAAGGGGGGCGCAATCGTTCGTGGCGGCCTCTCAGATTGATAGTTGTATCGCCCGCTCAGGGCGCATCTGGGGCTCTGGCCGGCGCCGATTGACCACCAGTTCGCCGATGGCGATCAGTCGGGCGCGGGTGATGTTGCGGCTCAGACCCAGCAGGCTGGCCGTGTGCACCTGGTTGCAGTGGCAGAAACGATAGGCACTGCGTAGCAGGGTGTCCTCGACCTTCTCGTGCAGGCTGCCGGCCTGCTCCTCGAACAGGCGCTGAAAGGCACGCAGCAACTGCTCTTCGGCGCTTTCGGCGGTGCTCACCGGCGACTTGTCCTGGCGCTCGATGCGCAGGTGCGACAGGCGCAGGTCGTCGTCCTGCACCAGGCCATTGCGGCACACCAGCAGGGTGTGGTGGATGACGTTTTCCAGCTCGCGGATGTTGCCGGGCCAGTCGTAGCTCACCAGCTTGCGTTCGGCCTCGGGGGACAGGCGCACTTCGCCGTAACCCAGGCGGTTGCAGTAGGTCTTGATGAAGTGTCGGGTCAGCGGCAGGATGTCGCCCGGGCGTTCTCGCAGCGGGTAGAGTTGCAGGCTGACCACGTTGAGGCGGTAGTACAGGTCTTCGCGGAAGTTGCCGGCAGCGATGGCCTTGTCCAGTTGCACGTTGGTGGCGGCGACCACGCGCACGTCGATGGGGATGCTCTTGCGCGAGCCCAGGCGCACCACTTCACGCTCCTGCAGCACGCGCAACAGCTTGACCTGGATGGCCATGGGCAGGTCGCCGATTTCGTCGAGGAACAGCGTGCCACCGTTGCCCTCCTCGAACCAGCCGGCCTTGGCCGCCAGGGCGCCGGTGAAGGCGCCTTTCTCGTGGCCGAACAGCTCGGCCTCCACCAGCGACTCCGAAAAGGCGCCACAGTTCACCGCGACGAAGGGGCCGTTGCGCCGTCCGCTGAGGTTGTGTATGTGGCGTGCGACCAGCTCCTTGCCCGTGCCGGTCTCGCCGATGATCAGGACGCTGGCCTCGCTGGGGGCGACCTGTTGCAGGTGGGCGAGCAGCGCCTGCGATCTAGCGTCTTCGAAGACCTGTGCGGTCGCCCGGATCGAGGTGGCCAGTGACGGCGAAGGGGGGAGGGTCAGCAACTGCATGGCGATTCCTATGAGTAGAAAGATGGGGTGGGTCGCGTCTGGCTCAGTGCCCACTCACCCAGCTCGTGGAGTTTGTAGTCCAGCGGGTCGTGCAGGCTCTGGGTACGCAGGTTGCGCCAGTAGCGATCGAGGCGCAGCGAGGCGTGGGTCGCGCGTGCGCCAGTGACCTCGAACAGGCGGTTGCAGATGTCCAGGCCAGTGCGTGCCGCCGCCACCTTGGCCGTGGCGATGGCCAGCGCCAGTTGCGCACGCTCTTCGGCGCCGAGCGCGTGCTCCTTGTGCCAGGCCGCGTCGAGTTGCGTAGCGGCGCGCTCCACCAGCAGGCGCACGCCTTCCAGACCGACCCAGAACTCGCCGTAGTGGCGCAGGATGTAAGGGTCTTCGCTGACATGTCGGGCTTTGGAGCGGAACCACGGGCGGCCTTCCTTCAACGTGTAATGGCGAGCCTCTTCCAGAGCGCCTTCGGTGATACCAAGGAATACGTTGGCGAAATGCAACTGGGCGATCAGCGGGCGCAGGCTGGCGAAGGGTGTGCTCAGCGGGCCGGGGTCGAGAAGCATCTCGTTCTCTTCGACGCGCACGCGCTCGAAAGTAGCGCTGCCGCTGTCGGTCTGGCGCTGGCCCATGTTGTTCCAGTCATCATGCAGTGTGATACCGGTCCGGCCGCTGGGGATGGCAGCGATCAGCAGCTTGCCGCCAGCACTTTCATCGACTGCCGAGGCAATCAGCATTTCCGAGTCGCTGGCGCCTGAGCAGAAACTCTTCTTGCCGGAAAACTCGTACCAACCGTCGAAGCGTGTGAGTACGGTGCGGCTGTCCAGGGGGTTGAGCGCATTGCCCCAGAACCAGTTCTTGCGCGCGGTCTGCTCGAACCAGGGTTGCCACTGATCGCGGCGGGAGAACAGGCGTACGGTAGCCAGCATCAGGTGCTGAAAGCCGAAGACGTGGGCGATGGAACTGTCGACCCGGGCGAATTCGCGCACCACCTCCAGGGTTTCGCTCCAGCTGGCGCCGAGGCCGCCGAACTGGGTGGGTATGCTCAGCGCCAACAAGCCGCTCTGGCGGATAGCGTCGCGCTGGGCCTTGGGTGTGCCGCCGGCCTCGTCGCGCTCGACGGCGGTTTCGGCGAACGCCGTCGCTAGGCGACGTGCAGTCTGCAAGGGGCTGAGCACGGCAGGTCGTAGAGGGGTTGTCACTCGGCATTCCTCGCTGGCGGGTGGGGAGGGCGGATTGGGGGGCGTTTCATAGCGGCTCCTCAGGCAATTTGCTCAGCACATGCGCTTGGCGGTGGAAGAGGGCTGCGGTGCGTTCTGCGGCTAGCGGGATGCGGGCCTGCAGAGGCTGGAAGAAACTGAACAGCGGGTGCAGCTGCAACAGCACCTGGGATTGGCCGGAGGTAGGCAATGACGTTGGCATCAGAAACTTCAACCCTCCAACACGGTTACCCCGATTCATCGCGGGTCTGATGGAAGTATAAAAGTCGATTCATATCTCTAAAAATAATAAAAAATAATATTTATATTCCCTCATGGAATACTTAGTCATTGCAAATGCAATGGCAGCACAAGGCTGCCAAAGCTTTCGTTCAACTAAGACCGCAGGCGTGTTCCTCGCTGTTTCCCACACAACAGCAGCCATGCAACGTTGCTGCCTCTTCAACACCATGCCGGCATGACAAAAACCCGTCTCGCGCTTGAGTACGCGGGGTTTGGCCGATTGGCATGGCGTCTGCGTCGTTGCCCTGGAATCCACTGAACTCCAGGGGGCGACGTGATCGCTGATAAATATCCACTGATTGCCAACGACCCTTTGGAAACCCCTGCGCGGATCAGCGCAGACTTCCTTGGCTCTGCATCGATTCCTGCTGTCGCGCTGGAATTTCGCGCGGTCACCAAACGCTACGAGGGGAGCCGGTCAGGCTCCAGCAACGCGGTTGAGCAAGTGAACCTCGCGGTGCGGCGTGGCGAAGTGCTTTGCTTGATGGGTACATCCGGCAGCGGCAAGTCGACTTTGCTGCGCCACGTCAACCGGTTGATAGAACCGAGCAGCGGCGAGGTGCTCATCGACGGTGAGGCCCTGAGCGACTTGACGCAGCCTGCGCTGCGCCAACTGCGGTCGCAGCGCATCGGCATGGTGTTCCAGCATTTCGGTTTGCTGCCGCATCGAAGCGTGCTCGACAACGTGGCCTTGCCCCTGGGATTGCGCGGTGAGCCGGAGCGTACACGACGCGCAGCGGCACAACGGCAGTTGCAGGCGGTGGGGCTGAAAGCGTGGGGCGAGCGTTTGCCCCACGAGTTGTCTGGTGGCATGCAGCAACGTGTCGGGCTTGCGCGGGCAACCACCCACCGCTGGGTCATCTGGCTGTTGCCTATGGCCGGCTTTGCGGCGGGGCTGGTTTATCACCTGATCGGCAAGCCGGTGAACGCGGCAATAACCTACTGATCAACGAGATTCACGGCCCGACGAAAACCGTTCCGCTGCGCAGGGTACCTCTGGTGCTTGCGGGTACGGTGACACCCCATTTCTGGAACTCTCGTGCTGTTTCAAGCCATCGATTTTGTCATCTTACGATTCCTCTCCAAGCCCCATGGAGCGGCATAAATCAAAGGTTTCAGGGTGCGTCGGGATTTCCCACAAAAAGCACTGATGGCACGTTGACTCTCCCCTTAGGGGGAGACTTTAGACTCCCGGCCCTCGATAGATCTGGCCTGAAAACAGCTTTTTTGGCCCGATGACTTTATTCATTCAATGCGGCTTTTGTAGGGAAACAATCAATGAATAATCCGTTGGAACTGGACAGCGTTATCAGCAGTACACAGGAGATTCTTGCGCAGTTGCTGGTGTTGGACAGGGGCGACGTGACAGAGCACAGCAGTATCGTTGACGACCTCAGCGCCGACTCGCTGGACATCGTCGACCTGAGCTTCCAGCTGGGCCGTCAGTACGGTTGCACCTTGCCGAAAACCAGCGTGCTGGATCACGCGGTAGCGGTGTTCGGCGACGCCACCCGGTTTATCGAAAAAGGCCGAATCACGCAGGACGGCGTGGCCTTGCTGGAGCAGAGCCTCAGCGCTTATGCGCCGGGCCAGCTGCACGTGGGCATGCAGCCGGGCGATGTCTTCTCGGCCACCACCGTGCGGAACTGGGCGCAGCAATGCCATAACGTGTTCAACCACCTCCCCGAAACCTGCCCTGAGTGTGGCGCGGCTCATGCCCAACTCAATGAACGCCAACAAGTGGTGTGTGGCGGTTGCAGTGCTCGCCTGACCCCTCTGGACGGTGACTCGATCTCGCGTCTGCTGGTTGAGCAGTACGCGGCCGCCCAGTTGAAGGCTTCGGCGTAGGGGGTGCCTTGATGCAGGCCCGAGAGGTTCTGGTCACCGGCTATGGACTGGTGGCTCCCACGGCACTGGATGCGGCCTCGCTGTTCACGACGATCAGCGAAAACCGTTCCTGCATTGGCCAGCACCCGGCGTTTGTCGAACTGGGGTTTGCGAACCCGGCGGCCGGATTTATCGATGAGCAACAATGGCAGGTCATCGCGGCGGCCTTTCCGGGCGACCTGCAGACCACCTCCCGCCAGGAATGGCTGGCGCATTACGTGGCCCGTCAGGCGCTGGCCCATGCCGGCTTGGCTGACGGCGCATTTGCCCGAGTCGCCAGCGGTATTTTCGTCGGGGCCAACAAGCATTGCGTGAGCGGTGATTTGCGGGACGCCAGCCGTTACATGGACGATCAGGGGCGGGTCGATCTCGACCAGTTCCTGGATAACCACACCCTGAGCGGTGGGGCGTTTGCCCGGCGGGTTGATCAGCAAACCCGCCATCTCGCCGAATGGCTGGGCGTCCGTGACCATATCTCCACACATTCCGATGCCTGTGCCGCCGGCACCATGGCCATCGGCAGCGCCTATCGAGCGATCGCCCGTGGCGAGATCGACCTGGCGTTGTGTGGCGCGGTGGAGTTGATGGCCCATGAATTGTCCTACTACAGCTTTGATGGGCTGGGCGCACTCTGCCAGCGCGTGGACTTTTCCCCACAAGAACAGAGCCGGCCGTTCATGCCGGACCGCTGCGGTTTTGTGCTGAGTGAAGGGGCGGCGCTGTTGGTGCTGGAATCCCGCGAGCATGCCGAGCGTCGTCAGGCCTGTTCGCTGGGCCGGGTGCTGGGTTACGCGAATCTGTGCGAGGCAGAGAAAATCACCTCCAGCAGCCGCGACGGCAGCAAGTATGCCGCCTGCATGACGGCGGCCCTGGCCGATGCCGAACTGACCAGTGCGGCTGTGGACCATGTGAATGTTCACGGTACGTCGACACAGGCCAATGACCGTTGTGAGGCCCTGGGCCTGGCGCAGGTCTTCGGCGAAACCCTGGAGCAGATGACGTTCACCGCCAACAAGTCTGCCGTAGGGCATTCGTTGGCCGGCAGCGGTGCCATTGAGGCGGTGCTGTCGTTGATGAGCATTCAGTTGGGCGTGGCCTTGCCGACCCTCAATTTTCAGCCGGAAAAATCCGAATTTCCGGCGTTGAAATTCCTTTGCGAACCGTTGCAGCAACCGATCAATGTCGTGCTCTCCAACTCCTTCGGGTTTGGTGGCGTGAACAGTTCGTTGGTGCTGGGCAGGGCATGACATGACCAGATCCAATTCAACCGCTGTTTATATCACTGCGGCGTCGGTACTCAACGCCGCCGGTACTGAATGTGCGCCTCGTGACAGTCAACCTCAGGCCGCGCAACCGCTGGATTTCGACCCGGCACGTCTGGCCCATTGTGTTGCAGCGCCCGCCTTGCCGGCGGGTGTGTACGACCGCAAACTGTCCCGCAGCCTCGAGCCTCAGGGCGCGCGCCTGCTGTATTGCGCCGGCCGTCTCGCCGAGACCTTGCGTGGGCTGGAGCTGCCCGACGAGCGGATCGCATTGACCGCTGCCATTCCGGAAGTGGATGGCCCCAGCTCGTGCTGGGATGCAGTGCAGGCCATTGGTGCACAACCGGCCGATCTGTTGGCGCAATTCTTTGCCCACACACCGCCGCTGCATGCGCTGATGATGCTCAACAGCAGCGTCATGGCCCACACGGCTGAGGCCTTGCGTTGCAAGGGGCCCATGGGCGGTTTTTGCTCCCAGGGCAATGCGGGGCTGGATGCTTTGATGGAGGCCGCTGCCCATCTGAGCGAAGGCCGTGCCGATGCTGCCGTGGTCGTCAGCAGCAGTCCGAACATCACCCCCGCGTTGTACCTGCGTGACGCTACTCACCCACCTGTGAACCCCGGCTCGTGGGTTTTCGGCGAAGGTGCTGCGGCACTGTTGCTGACGACCAACCCGGGCAGCGGTGCTCAATCTGCGTTGCGTATTGCCGGGTTTGCACGGGGTTACAGCGCGCAACCCGAGCGTGGACTGGCGGTTGGTCGCGACGTCATCGAGCGTGCTTTGAGCAACGAAAAACTGTGCCTCAGCGATGTCGGGCAAGTCGTCGCCGATGCACAGGATCCGCAGATTGCCGCGTTGTTTACCCTATCGGGGCACACCCTCGAACACTCCAAGGCGTTGCTAGGTGACTTGGGCGCCAGCGCCTTGCTCAGCGAAATTGCTGTGACCTGGGCACTGGATTGCCGCCGTTACACGCTGTTGCTCGAACATAGCCGAGGCGGGCATTGGGGCGCGGTGCTGCTGGCCAGAACGTCGTCGGACACAGAGACAATGGAGAGTTACCCATGAGCCCCACACGGATCGTGATCACGGGCATGGGCGCCGTCACTGGCTTCGGTTTCGAGTGGCAGTCCATGTGGCAAAGCATGTTGGCCGGCGAGCATTGCATTCGGCCATGGCAACCGGAAGGCGTCGAAGCGGGTGCGTTCCCCGTGCGTTACGCAGCGCCCGTGGATATGGGCTTGATGCCGGCACACTTGAAAAACCATCCGGCCTGGGGATTGTCGCTGGAAAAACGCACCCGCTTGGGTTGGGTCGCGGCCACCCAAGCCATTGCCGATAGTGGTCTGAGCCCCGAACAGTTGCGTGGCGCGGCGGTATTGTCAGCGTCCGGCGCACCTGCTCATCGTTTGCAGGACATGCTGCTCAGCCTGGCGGATAACCCGGCGCAGGCGCCGTCCTGGGCTCAATTGATGGCGCGCCAGGCGCAGGTCGATCCTGACAGTTCACTGTGTCAGAGCAACGACCGCCTTGCGCGGGTGATTGCCGATGGCATCGGCAGTGAAGGCCCGGTGATCAATATCAGCAGCGCCTGCGCGGGAGCGTCCCAGGCCATCGGCAATGCATTCCAGATGATCCGTCGCGGCGAGGTCGAGCTGGCCATTGCCGGGGGCGCCGATTCGGTGCTGAGCCTGGACACCATGACCGCGCTGTATCTGCTCGGCGCCGCCAGCAGCGAACAGCGTTGGGGCACCGAACTGTGTCGGCCGTTCGACCGCCATCGCAGTGGCTTGATTGCGGGTGAAGGTGGTGGTTTTGTCGTGCTCGAAACCCTCGAACGGGCGCTCGCCCGAGGGGCAACGCCGTACGCCGAAGTGCTGGGTTTCGGCAGCAGCCTGGATGCCTACAAAATCACCGCCCCCGACCCGCAGGGCCGTGGCGCGGTGCTGGCGATGCAGGCGGCCCTGACGGATGCCGGGCTGGCGCCGCAACAGGTCGATCTGATCAATGCCCACGGTACCTCGACACCCCTCAACGATGCCGCCGAAACCCTGGCGATCAAGACCCTGTTCGCCGAGCGCGAACATTATCGGCGGTTGCTGGTGACGGCCAACAAATCCCAGTTCGGCCACCTGATTGCGGCCGCCGGAGCACCGGAGTTCATGCTCACGGCCCTGGCCTGCCGGGATGATCGGGTCACGCCGACCCTGAACCTGCAGGATGCCGACGAACAATGCGACCTTGACTACTGCGCCCATCAAGCGGTCAAGCGCAAGGTTGACGTTGCCCTGAGCAACTCCTTCGGTTTCGGCGGCCTCAACACTTCACTGGCGCTGGGCAAGTACCGGGAGGCGCCGCGATGAAACAGGCGGTCGCGATTGCCGGTGCGGGTTGCGTGTTGCCCAGCGGCTGGGGTGTCGAGCCTTTCTGGGCGGCCGCAACCGAAGGGCGCAGTGCAATTACGGCGCTGAACGCCCGACGGTTCAGCAGCGAACGCGTGGTGGCGTTCGGGCAAATTCAGGATCAGGACCACCAACGCAGCCGGCAAGACCTTGCGCAAAACCTTCAGCGTTACTGCACGCCGGCAGTGATCTGGGGTGTCAGCGCGGTACGTCAGGCGTTGGAAGAAGCCGGCCTGGCCGATGAGCCGCCGGATGTCCGTTTCGGTTTGTATTGCTGTCAGGGCGGCTACACCCATCCGTCTCTGGAATCCTATGCCGAGTTGTTGCTCGGCTGTCGGCAGGACGGCGTCGCCGACATGGCGGCGTTCGCCAAACGGATCCTGCAAGACCGTGCGCAGGACCCTTTTCTGGTGCTCAAAGGCTTGAGCAACTGCTTGCTGGGTGTCACCAGCCTGGCGCTGAAACTGGTGGGTGAGTGCAACGCCTATATGCAAGGTGTCGCCGGTAACCTGGCAGCCTTGCGTGAGGCTACGGCCGCTTTGCAGGCTGGCCGCATTGACGCGGCAATCGTTGTCGGTGCGGGCAGCGAGCTGGATGCCCTGGCGCTGTCCGGGTTGGTCCAGGCGGGTGTCATCAGCGCCAATGGCTCGAACACGCTGCTGCCGTTTGACCTTCGGGGCACCGGCGGCATTGCCGGGGAGGGCGCGGCAGCATTGGTGCTGCGCCGGCGCGAAGACCTGCCGGCCGGTCCTCAGGCGTGCCTCGCCGACATGACGGCCCATGCCACCCTCGGTCGCTTGAGCCTGCCCGACAGCCCAACCGATGTGTTGGTGTGCAGCGGCACCGGCGATGCGCACAAAGACCGCGTGTTGTGCCAGACGCTGGCCCTTGCGCGCGCCTCGCACATCACCAGCGGGTTGGCGATCAACGGCATTCTCAGCGCGGCGCCGAGCCTGGTGGATCTGATGCTGGCGCGTTGCGCATTGCAGGCCCAAAGCGTGCCGCCGATTGCCGGTTTGCAGCAGCCAGTGGCGAACCTGCCGTTCATTCAGGGCGCGCCCCACGCCGCGAGCCTTGCGCATTGCCTGGTGCTGAACCGCGACGACAACGGATTCAGCGCCGCCTATCAAGTGCTCTACAGCGCAAAGGCCACTCAGGACTGCCGCTGACTACCGCCTCTTTTTTACTTTCAAGGGATATGACTGTCATGGATTATCGCGATTTCGTTCGGCCCAAATTCGTCGGCCTGCTCCAGGCACTGGGCCTGGAGTGTCAATTTGAGCGCGCCCTCGGTAGCCAGTTGTTCTACCGCAACCCCAAGGGCGACATGGTCGCGGTCACCGACTTTCTCGGCGGTTACGGTGCGGCACTGTTCGGCCACAACGACCCACAGTTTGTCGATCAGCTATGTGCGCTGCTGCGCAGCGACGTGCCGTTCAACGCACAAATGTCGATCCGCGGTGCGGCCGGGCAATTGGGGCGAGCGCTCAGCGACGCCTTCAATCGCGAACTGAAGAACACCGAACGTTATGTTTCGACTTTCTCCAACAGTGGCGCGGAGGCGGTGGAAATCGCCGTCAAGCACGCGGAGTTCCGTCGCCAGAAGAGCCTGCAAAAGCAGTTCGACGACATCGATTTCACCCTGGCCAGCCTGACCGCCAGCGAACACGCTTACCGCGAACTGGAGGTGGCCGACCTCGACCTGCCTGCAGGTGTCCTGCCGACCACCCTGAACAGCGTGACCTTGCGTCAGGTGGTTGAAGCCGTTCGCCAACACAACCTGGCGCAGTTGCACATCGAACCGGTATTCGTCGCCCTGCGCGGCAGCTTCCACGGCAAATTGGTCAATACCGTGCAACTGACCTATGGCCGTCAGTACCGCGCGCCGTTTGCCCGTTTTGGTCTGAACGTCGAGTTCATCGACCCACAGCAGCCCCATCAGTTGCAGGCATTGCCGGCCCGGCACACGCACCATTGGTTGAGCCTGCAATGGGACGGCGAACACCTGCACGTGCTGCAACTGCCGTTCAGTGCGATTACCGCCGTGTTGATGGAACCGATTCAGGGCGAAGGCGGTATCAACGAGTTCGCGGCCGAGTTCTACCTGGGGCTGCGCAAGCTGTGTAACGAGCAACAATGCCCGCTGGTGGTCGATGAAGTGCAGTCGGGCTTTGGTCGCGCCGGGACGTTTCTTGCCAGCAGCCAGTTCAACCTGCAAGGCGACTATTACTGCCTGTCCAAGGCCCTCGGCGGCGGCTTGATGAAAATCGCCGCGACGGTGATCCGCAGCAGCCACTACGAAGGCGAGTTCAGCTACATCCACAGCTCGACCTTCGCCGAGGACGATCCGTCCTGCCATATCGCGCTGTCGGCATTGCGCCGGTTGTTCGCCAATGACGACGCGATGCTCAAAGACATACGCACCAAGGGCGCCTACCTCAAAGCCTCGCTCAATGAGCTGAAGATGGCCTATCCGGATGTGATCGCCGATGTGCGCGGGCGTGGCTTGCTGGTGGGGCTGGAATTGCACGACTTGAGTGTCAGCAGCTCGCTGGTACAGGCGTCGGCCCAGTACAACGATGCCTTGGGTTACTTGATCGCCGGTTACCTCTTGCAATTCGAAGCGTTGCGGGTAGCACCGTCGGGCAGCAACTCCAACGTGATTCGCCTGGAGCCGCCAGCCTGTATCACCCTGGGCGAAATCGACGGGCTGATCGCTGCCCTGCAACGGGTCTGCGACATGCTGCGACGTGGCGATGCGTTGCCGTTGGCGGCGGGTATCTGCGCGGACTCGATGCCCACCGTGCCAGCCCGTCAGGACGATTTTCGGGTGACCGAGCCCGTTGAAAACAGGGATGCCAAGGTCGAAGTCGTCGCTCGGGTAGCGTTCATCAACCACCTGATCGATGCCGATATCCTCGGTGACGTCGATCCCTCGCTGGCAGCCCTGAGCCCGGAACAAAAACGCACGTTCATCAATCGCACCAAGCCTGAACGCCGCGCTGTGCCAGTCGGCCCGGTGATCATTCGGTCGCGCCTCGGCATGGCGGTGGAGTTCACGTTGTACCCGCTGTGCATGGATTCGGATGCCATGGCCGAGTACATCCGCAGCGGTGACCTGGACAGCATTCGCGAAGAAGTCGGCAGGCGTGTCACCGATGCCCGCGCCGATGGCTGCAGCATCGCCGGCCTCGGGATGTACACCTCGATCGTCACCAACAATTGTCAGGCGCTGAAGATTGCCGACATGGCGCTGACGTCCGGCAACGCCCTGACCATCGGCATGGGGCTCGAAGCCATCGAGCAAGGCTGTGTACAGCAAGGTCTGGCCCTGCGCGAGCAAACCGCTGCCGTTGTCGGTGCCGCCGGTAACGTTGCGTCGACCTATGCCTCGGTGCTGTCCGCCACCGTCGATCACCTGATTCTGATTGGCAGCGGTCGTGACGGCTCGGTTCGGCGCCTGGAGAAAACCGCGCAACAGATCTACGCCGACGCGGCCCGTTCGATCCTCAAAGGCACGGCCGAACACGACCGGTTGGCGCAGCGACTGCTGACCCTTGATGGTTTTCGTGGCGTGTTGCACTCACATGGCCAAAAAGCCGACCTCGGTTTGCACATCGCCCGTCTGGTGGATGAGCGCCTTGGCGCGAACGCCTTCATCACGGTCACCAACGATCTCGACGCCATCAAGGGCGCACGGATTGTCCTGTGCGCTGCCAATGCGCCTCAGCCGTTCCTCGGTGCCGAACATTTTGCCGAGCGCAGCGTGATTTGCGATATCGCCGTGCCGCTGAACGTCCATCAAGACCTGCCGAGCCAACGCGAAGACGTGCTCTACATGCACGGCGGCATCGTCCAGACGCCGTTCGACGACGGCCTGGCGCCCAACGTGCGGGCCTATCTGAAAAAAGGTCAGCTGTATGCGTGCATGGCCGAGTCGGTGTTGATGGGCTTGTCTGGCATGAGCCAGCACGGCTCCTACGGCGATATCAGCCGTGAGCAAGTGCAGCAGGTCCGCGCACTGGCCGCGACCCACGGTTTCACCCTCGCGCAATTCAAAACTCAAAACTCACTGTAAGGAGCGGTCATGACTCAGAAAATAGCTGTCGTGACCGGCGGCAGTCGCGGCATTGGCAAGTCCATCGTGCTGGCCCTGGCCGGCGCGGGTTATCAGGTTGCCTTCAGTTATGTCCGTGACGAGGCGTCAGCCGCTGCCTTGCAGGCGCAGGTCGAAGGGCTCGGCCGGGACTGCCTGGCCGTGCAGTGTGATGTCAAGGAAGCGCCGAGCATTCAGGCGTTTTTTGAACGGGTCGAGCAACGTTTCGAGCGTATCGACTTGTTGGTCAACAACGCCGGTATTACCCGTGACGGTTTGCTCGCCACGCAATCGTTGAGCGACATCACCGAGGTCATCCAGACCAACCTGGTCGGCACGTTGTTGTGCTGTCAGCAGGTGCTGCCCTGCATGATGCGCCAACGCAGCGGGTGCATCGTCAACCTCAGTTCGGTGGCCGCGCAAAAGCCCGGCAAGGGCCAGAGCAACTACGCCGCCGCCAAAGGCGGTGTAGAAGCATTGACACGCGCACTGGCGGTGGAGTTGGCGCCGCGCAACATCCGGGTCAACGCGGTGGCGCCCGGCATCGTCAGCACCGACATGAGCCAAGCCCTGGTCGGCGCCCATGAGCAGGAAATCCAGTCGCGGCTGTTGATCAAACGGTTCGCCCGCCCTGAAGAAATTGCCGACGCGGTGCTGTATCTGGCCGAGCGCGGCCTGTACGTCACGGGCGAAGTCTTGTCCGTCAACGGCGGATTGAAAATGCCATGAGCCAGTTACGCACGATTGTGATTACCGGCGCGGCCAATGGTATTGGCCGCGCCGTCGCGGAAAGTTTTGCAGCCCAGGCCGAGCACCTTTTGATCTTGCTTGATCGGGATCTGGCAACCTTGCAGAGCTGGGTCACCGAGGGCGAATTTGCCGCTCGCATCGAAACCCATCAAGCGGACATCGCCGATCTCGCCAGCCTGCAACTTCTGTTCAAGGGCCTGGCCAACCGGGTCGGCTTTGTTGATGTGCTGGTCAACAGCGCCGGGGTCTGCGACGAGAACGAACCCGAAGACCTCGACAACTGGCACAAGGTGATTTCGATCAACCTCAACGGCACCTTTTACGTCACCTCGTTGTGCCTGCCACTGATGGCGGAGGGTGGGCGGATCGTCAACATGTCGTCGATCCTCGGCCGAGCGGGCAAGGTTCGCAACACCGCTTACTGCGCATCCAAGCACGGCATCATCGGCATGACCAAAGCCTTGGCGCTGGACCTGGCGCCACGGCGAATCACCGTCAATGCCATCCTGCCCGCCTGGATCGACACACCGATGCTGCAAGGCGAATTGGCGGCTCAAGCGCGCATCGCCGGGATCAGCCACGAGCAGATCCTGCGCAATGCCAAGAAGAAGTTGCCGCTGCGGCGCTTCATTCAGGGCGACGAAGTGGCGGCCATGGTTCGTTATCTGGCGAGCCCGCAGGCGAGTGGTGTCACGGCGCAAAGCCTGATGATCGACGGCGGTGCCGGGTTGGGAATGTAGCCATGGCTCGACTGGGATTGAACCGCGGCCTTTTGGCCGCGCTGGTCAGCCTCGGCCCGCCAGCGGCGATCGCCGAGTGGTTGCCGGAGCATCATGAAGCGGAGATCGGCGTTGCCACGGCCGTGCGTCTGCACGGTGACGACCGGGTCACGCAGAAGGCCGTGTACCTCAAGTTCAGCCTGGAGGATGCCTGGGACAGCGGCTACTACAAGGCCAAGGGCCGAGCCCGTTACGACTTCCGTTATGACGGCAACAACCCATACAGCGCGCAAGCCCGGGACGATTACCGGGCGACTGCCGATTGGCGGCACCTTTACTGGGGGCTCTACGTCGGTGACGGCGAGCTGACGGTGGGCTGGCAGCAGGTGGTGTGGGGGCGTGCAGATGAATTACGGGTGCTCGATCAGATCAACCCGCTGGATTATCGCGAGGGTGTGATCGGTCTGTTGGAAGACAGCCGCATCGCCGTGCCGATGGTTCGCCTGGTGCAGCCGGTCGCCGAGTGGGAGCTGGAAGCGCTGGTGATCACTGATTTTGTGAAGAACCAGGCGCCGGCCGTCGGCAGCGAGTTCGATGCACCGATCTTTGCCACACCCGATCCGCAGATGTTCGTGGTCGATTCGCGGCCCGGTTATGACGGTCACAGTGGCTTCGGTTACGGCGCCAGTGCCAACGGCCGGATCGGCACGGTGGATGTCAGCTTCGTTGCCCTCAACGCCCGCCAACAGGACCCGGTTTACGCCGTCGAAGGCCAGACCGAAGAGGGCCTGATTCGCCTCGAGCGGCAATTCCCGCGCTATTCCATGGGCGGCGCCGGTGTGGCCATCGATGCCGGCCACAGCATCGTGGTACGCAGTGAAGTCGCCTACTTCGACAATTGGCGCGTCACCAATCCTTACCGCGCTTACGGCAGCGACCAGACGGCGATGACCAAGTCGCTGCTGGGCGTCGATTACCTCTTGCGGGACTGGCTGATCTCGACGCAGTGGCAACATCAGCGGCTGCTCGACTGGCAGCCCGGTATGGTCCAGGACAAACGCGACGACCTGTTCACCGTGTCTGCCGAAGGCTCGCAGTTCCAGGATCGCCTCAAGACCCGTCTGGTATTCGGCATGTCGCCGCCAGCGCAGGACGACAGTTTCGTTCAGGGGATCTTCACCTACAAACCGGTGGACTGGCTCAAGTTGGGGCTCGAAGTCGATGTGTTCTTCGGCAAGCCCGACCGCCAGTTCGGTGCGTACGCCAACCGCGACCAGGTGCGCTTGTCCGCCGGTTATCTGTTCTGACCACACCGGTGCGGTGTGCGAACCACTCAAACAATGAAAAGGAAATCGCCATGTTGCCCATCTTCAAGACCCTGACTGTAAGCGCACTGCTGCTGAGCGCCGCTGCCGCCATGGCAGCTGAAACACGCACGGCCGACGACATCATTCGCCAGGCCCGGGACCGCGACGACGGCAAGAGCTTCATGTCCCAGGTGTCCCTGATCCTGATCGACAAGCAAGGTAACAGCCGCATCCGCGAGTTCAGCTACCTGCAAAAGGATTACCCGGACAGCGACAAATTCACCATGTATTTCTCCGCGCCGAGTGATGTGCGTGACGTCGCCTTCCACATCGAAAACCCGCGCGAGGCCCTGGGCCTCGAAGACAGCCAATGGATGTATTTGCCGGTCAGCCGACAGACCCGAAGGATTTCCACCACCGACAAACGCGGGGCGTTCATGGGTAGCGACTACTCCTATGCCGACCTCGACAAGATTCGCGCCGAAGACTATCGCCAAACGCTGGTTGGCGAAGAGCAGTTGCAGGGCCGCGATTGCTACGTGATCGAGCGTGAGCCGGCGACGCCTGCCGTGCTGGCCAAGACCGGCTACAACAAGCTCAAGGTCTGGGTTGACAAGAAGAACTCACTGGTGCTGCGCCAGGACTTCTTCGATGTAAAAGGTGTGATGTTCAAGCAGATGCGCACCCTGAAGACTGAAACCATCGACCAGATCGACAGCATTACCTTCAGCGAAACCGAGGACTTCATCGCCGGTACGCGCTCTCAGCTGCGCTTCAACCAGTTGCAGTACAACGTCGCGCTGGACGACCGCCTGTTCACGCAGACCGCGATCAAGCGCGGGCTGAAAGCCGGCGACTTGCCGGAATACGCCGTGTCTGCCCGCTAAGCGCCGCTCTCGATTCATCTGGAACCCTCATTCATGGAAAGATACCTGAACTTCGTCGAGCGCTATGCGCGGGCAATTGTGTTCGTGTTGGTGGCGATCACCGCCTACTTCACCTACACCCTCGGCGCGCTGATGTCGGACACCAATCCGTATCTGCTCAAGGACACTCACCCGGCGCGCAAGACGATCATTGATCTGCAGCGCGAGTTCACCGGCACGTATGACTCGGTCATGGTGGCGCTGAACAACCCCGAGAGTGTCTTCAACACCACGTCGCTGAACGCCCAGTTCGAGCTGTCCCAGGCCATACGCCAGTTGATGCTGGCGAACGATGAGGACCGTGTCGAACTGCAGCGCATCGTCGGCCTGCACAGTGGCGACCCTGATGCCCAGGGTTTACTGGTGCAGATCCTCGCCGAGGGTTTTTCGCAGAACGATTACGCTGCCGCCAAAGCGCTGCGCGACCATGGGATTGCCCGGCACTGGGACAGCCATGACCTGCAGTTTTTGAGCTTTCTTGCCGAGCGGCTCAACCCGATCCAGGAAATGGCCTCGATGGCTGACCTGGAAAACATCAGCTTGAGTGCCGATGGCGAGTTATGGATCCACAAGACCCTGCACGCCCTGGATATGGACCCGATCAAGGTCGAAGCGCAGATCATGGGCAACGAGCAGATGGTCGGTGGCGTCGTCTCGGCGGACAAGAAAGTCGCCATGGTCGTCGCCGAACTGGGCACCAAACAGGACGACGCTCAGGCCCAGTTGCGTGCTTATCACCAGGTCCGCGAGATCATCGCGAAGTACCAGGCCGCTCACCCGGAGTTCACCGATGAGGTGTTCATCGCCGGCATGCCGATCTTCATTGCGGCCCAGCAGGAAATCATCGATCACGACCTGGCGATGCTGTTCCCGATCGTGTTCCTGCTGGTGACCTCTCTGCTGGTTTTCTTCTTTCGCAAACCACTGGGCGTGGTGCTGCCGCTGTTCAATATCCTGTTCTGCACCATCTGGACCCTTGGCCTGATGGCGCTGCTGCGGGTGCCGATGGACTTGCTCACCAGTGTCTTGCCGGTGTTCCTGTTCACCATCTGTTGTGCCGACGCGATCCATGTCATGGCCGAGTATTACGAACAGCTCAATTCGGGTAAGTCTTTCCGCGAAGCCAACCGGGAAACCCAGCGCCTGATGGTCACGCCGGTAGTGTTGACAACGGTCACGACTATTGCCACGTTCCTGATTTCCACCACCAACAACATTGTCAGCATCCGCAACTTTGGCGTATTCATGTCCATCGGCCTGACGGCGGCGCTGATCATCTCGTTGCTACTGATTCCGGCGTGGATTTCGATCTGGGGCAAAGATGCCGTCCCGCGCAAAGTGCAACTGAAAGCGTCGCTGATCTCCCACTATCTGGTGGTGTTCTGTGCCTGGCTGATTCGCTGGCGCAAGCCGGTATTGCTGGTGACCCTGCCGTTGTTGGCGATGATGACGGTGTTCACGTTCAAGGTGGATATCGAAGACTCGGGCATTGCCTACTTCAAGAAGGACAGCCCGGTGCGGATGTCCGACGCGTTCATCAACCGGGCTGGAGTCGCCGGTACATCGCCAGGCTGGATCGCTTTCGACACCAAGACTCCGCGTGGCGCGCTGACCACTGAAACCGTGCAGTTCCTCGACCGTCTGGACCAGTTCATCAAGGCCCAGCCGAACGTGAGTTACACCTATTCGGTGGCGACCTACATCAAGCGCATGAACCTCGTGCTCAACGACATGAACCCTGCGTTCCTGCGGGTGCCGCAGGCGGTGGAGCAGGTGACGGTGGTCGATGATGACGGGAAACCGGAGACCTTCGATGTCGATGGCAACTCGCTCATCGAACAACACATCATGATGTTCGAGAACGGTGGCGGCACTGACTTGCAGAACGTGCTCAATGCCGATTACTCGAAGGCGGTAACGCTGTTCACCATGACCTCCTCTGTGGCGGGCGATTACCAGGCGATGCTCGATAAACTGGACGCCTGGCTGGTCATCAACAAACCGGCCAACCTGCAGGTCACCCATGCCGGTACGCCGTACATATGGACCGGGGTGTTGCAGGAAATCACCCAGGGTCAGGTGCTGAGCTTCTCGCTGGCGTTGCTGGCCGTGACCTTGATGATGATGTTCTGGCTCAAGTCAGTACGCCTGGGCATCCTCGGCATGCTGACGTTGCTGACCACGTCGGTGACGGTGTACGGCAGCATGTACCTGTTGGATATCGAGTTGAACATCGGTACCACACTGGTGACGTTCCTGGTGGTGGGCGTCGTGGATTACGCCGTTCACCTGCTGTCACGGATCAAGATGCTGGTGCAGAAGGGCATCGAGATCGACGAGGCCATCCTGGCGGCCATGCAGGGCGTCGGGCGCTCGACGGTGGTCAACGTCGTGATCTTCTCGATGGGCTTTGTCGCGCTGCTGTTCTCCGCCTACAAACCCGTCATTGACCTGGGTGTATTGGTCATACTGGCGCTGTCATCCAGCGGCTTCATGACCATTTTGTTGGTCACGCTGATTTCGCCGTGGTTCTTTGCCTCGATTGTGCCGCAGCCAGCCGTGCAAGAGGGCGAGCAGCCGGGGGGTGGGGCTGTGCCAGGCTAAATCGCCGGGGCGCCTGCGTGCTGAAAACGGCACGGGGCGCCATGGCCGGTCAGGGGCGGCGGAGCGGATTCAGCGGGCCTTTTCCAGGTGTTCGAACTGGCATTGCATCTGAGCATCTTTGAGGCTCAGCTCAAACTCAACCAAGCCGTCATGCACTTGCTGCAAGGCCTGGATCTGCCCCATCAATTCCTGCTTTTTGTTATCGATGGCCTGCATGGCCAGATCCCAGGGCAGCTCCTGGCCGCGATGATCCTGCAGAATGGCCTGCATTTCCTTGAGCTTGAAGCCGAGTTGCTGAGCGCATTTGATGAAGGTCAGCAGCTCTACGCTTTGCTGGCTGTAGATGCGGTACTTGCCTTCGCGTTGCGGGGGTGGCAACAGGCCGATTTCTTCGTAATGTCGAATGCTTTTGACGGTGGTGCCCGACAGCTGGGCAGCTTTGCCGATGTACATGAAAATCCCTTTTTATGACGCATCAGAAGCGAAAAGATGTCGCGTGCTCATACAGGCGCGCGACATCTTTGCACAAGCGTCAGGGTGTGGGAAGCCAAGTTGGACAAGGTGTCACAGCAGGGAGGCCCGGCTGGGCAGCGAAGGGGCACGGCCCGACCGGGGCCGATCAGCGGCTGGCGACTGCCTGGACTTGTTTGAGCCAGGCTTCACGCTGTTCCGGCTTGGAGCCCAATACCGGACCGAAGGTCAGGGTTTTCAGGGGTTTTATGCCACAGAACTCCAGGGTGGTCTTGCGCATCTGGTGCAGGCCCGGCATGCGATACACCCACCGGTAGTACCACGGCGGCGTGTCCATGGTCACCAAAAGGTGAGCCGTGCGGCCCTTGAGCAGCTTATCCGGGAAGGGCGAGCCCTTGCGGTACTTGAAGGCAAAGCCGGGCAGAAACACGCGGTCGAAGAACCCCTTGAGCAACGCCGGAATGCCGCCCCACCAGATCGGGTACACCAATGTCAGGTGTTCGGCCCAGGTAATGTCGTTCTGTGCGTTGATCAAATCGGGCTCAAGCAACTGGATCTGGTTATAGCCATCGTGCAAGACCGGATCGAAATCCAGGGTGTCCAGGCGCAGCAGGCGCACCTCATGGCCTGCTTGCGTGGCAGCCTCGACATACCGTTCGGACACAGCGCCGCAAAAGCTGTCGTTCGAAGGGTGGCCGAGGATTACGAGCATGCGTTTGCGCTTCATGACAAACTCCAGGTAATGAAGTGCCAAGGGTAAAGTCTGCCCCTTACGGTAGAGTCAAGCCTTGCCGGTTAGCGGTAGAGACAAACAGTCCAGCAGCGCTCGGCTGGAGCCCGGTAAACCGTCTAATGAGCGGGCGCAGAAACGCAATGTGCGTTGAGCCAGTACTCGCACCTGCAAGCGCCAACCGGATTGAAGGGCTTGCGCCTCCAGATAGACGGCGAGGGCACTGTTGGCGTTGAGGGCGACATAAGCGTGGCTGAGGGTGTCGTTGAACGTCAGGGGGGGGGCGAGCCCTGTCAAGGCATTATCGACCGGCATCACCAACATTAACGGGTCGCGATCGCGCAGGGGGCATGCCGACCTACAGCCAAAGCGTCTATGAAGCCTTACCGGCGCGAGATGAGCCGGCCGCACAGGTTTCGGTGAGGGTGTGCTTTTAGAGGTCTCGTACCTTATACCGGTCGTGCAGACCGTTTTTTTGGTTCTTCACGGATTGCCGGGCAAGTAATTCAAGGCCAGATTTGAGGCCAGAATGGGATAGACCCCAGTTCGGTTTTTCGATGGAGCGGGATCGTGGACGAGATGAGCATTTGGCTTCTGGCAGGTTCAGGAGGTCACCATGGCTCTTTCGGAAACAGCGATGGGCTTACTCGAACCGCTGTCTATACAGGAGGTCGAGTGCGTGCGGCTGTTGCTGGATCAGGTGGGCCCGGCTCAATGGCATTCATAGCGTGAAAGCGCCTGCCAGGCGTTTGCGCACAACCCTCTACGTTGTCACCGCTCGATCTTGCCGCGTGAACAGTGTTTTCAAAGTTATAGCCGGCACTGGCAACCGTGGAACAGATTCTCGATATCAACGTGGTCGGCAGCTTTCAATTCGCGGAGTTATCGCGGTTGCCATAAGCATGACGGCGGCCGCTTTTTTTAAAGGAGACGTTTTGATACCTATGGATAGACCAATAAGACTGGTGGTTTTGGGCGCGTCGGGGCGCATGGGTCAGAGACTGGTGCGAAGCTTGCTTCATGCCCAGGGTGCGTGCCTGCATGCTGCGGTGGTACGGCCTGGTTCCAGCTTGGTTGGCAAGGACTGCGCTGAAGTGGTGGGGAGTGGCCCGACTGGGGTGCATTTCACTGACGATATGTTGCGATCGCTCGACGGGGCTGATGGCGTGCTTGATTTCACCCAGCCCGAAGTCACGTTGCAATGCTTGGAGTACACCTCGGCCCGAGGGTTGGTTCACATTATTGGTACGACTGGTTTCAACCCCGAGCAGGAAGCGGCGATTGCTGGCAGCCAAGGGGCGCGCATTGTCAAGTCTGGCAACATGAGCGTAGGGGTGCAGTTGCTCAGTGTCCTCGCTGAAATTGCCGGTCGAGTGCTACCTGCGGAGGATTGGGATGCTGAGGTGCTGGAAATGCATCACCGTCATAAGGTAGATGCACCGTCCGGCACGGCGTTGATGATGGGGGAAGCGGTCGCCAAGGGCCGGCAGGTGGACCTAGGCAGCCAGGCGGTGCGCGTGCGGGATGGGCTGACCGGCCCCCGTGAAGTGGGCACCATTGGTTTCGCCACCCTTCGGGGGGGCTCAGTGGTGGGGGATCACTCACTCATCTTTGCGGGCGAAGGAGAAGTATTTACCCTTAGCCACCAGGCACTAGATCGGCAGGTATTCACCCGAGGGGCGCTGCGGGCGGCACGCTGGGCTTGGCATCAGCCTGCCGGGGTATATTCCATGCAGGCGGTGCTTGGCTTGGCAGTGAGTTGAGCGTGAGTGCGATGCGGGCTAGTGGTGCTCTAGTCGCAAGGATTGGTCCAGCGCTTGCAAGAGTGTCTGGTCGATCTCGTCCAGATCCTTGCAGATGAACCGCACACCCGATGCCTGCATCTGCTGTTTCTGGTACAGGGTTGCGGGTTTGCCGATAAAGCCACAACCGAGCGTTTTGCTCACTTGGGCGACCCGGTTCAGGTCATCGATGAACACCAGCTCGCCGGCACTGGTAGCTGTTTGACGGTGGATTTCAGCCATGCCCGGGCGTGCGTGGCCCATGTCGATGTAAGGCAGGTCGGCATCGAAGTACTCACTTACCGACGCCAGGTAGCGGTCGAAGATCGCTGCCTTGGTGCTTCCCCCATATGCGGTGATACGAGCGCCTGTTTCTTTGAGCCGGGTGAGCAAGGCAACGGCTCCCGGTGCCAGCTGTACAGGGTGGCGTGCGGCGTACTGGGCTTGTTCTGCGAGGAAGGCATCTATGGTTTCCATGGCTGTCCAGGGCAGGTTGCAGGCCAGCGCCATGATGTGCCCCCCGGCCATATGCGGCGAGCCTAGTATCTGGCGTTCTAGATCGGCCGCGCGAAAGAACAGCCGAAAGCACCTGCCGATTGTTGCCCGCCGTCAATGTCGGTAGGCGGTGCCCCGCGTGTTGCCTTGGCGGAACTCATCACTGCCCGGGTCGGCAGGCACAGCCTCCATGATCAGATGGCTCAATGCCCAAAACAGCTTGACGTTGGCGTTGCTTTCAAAACCTTGCAGGTCGTTCTGCCCGGCCCGGGCGGCGGCTTCTTGCAATTTGCGTAGCTGTAAAGTCACACCTTCATGGAACAAGAGTGTCCAGCCATGTCGCAGCATCAGATCGCGACCTCACTGTCGATATCTTCGTCCAGATTTACAGCGTGGCCCGCATTGGCGAGCATGGTTTGCGCCAGGTCTTCCGGCAGGGGGGTGAGGTTGCGCCCGCTTCGGATATCAGCCTCCAGCAAACCCAGGAATGCACCGATGGCAGGGTCCTCATGGATGGATTCTACGCGGCTGACCACGACTTCCCCGGCGCGTACGTCGAATGCGATCTTGCCACCCGTGTCGAGGCCTAAAAGCTGGCGAACGGACTTGGGCACTGTGACCTGCCCCTTCGAGGTCAACGTGGCGATTTCGTGGATGGCAGGCATGAGCGTTCCCCCCGGATGTATTGATTGAATGGTAAGGAATAATCCTTACGTGGTCAGGCTTGGTTTTCTGCTGATCAAGCATAGGCGGGGAGGACGCTCAATAGCGCCGCAGGATGAGTTACATCACTTCCAGGGACACGATCCGGAAACGGGCGCTACGCGACGGTGTTTGCAGTTCCTTGCCTTGCAGGCGGCTGATCAATGCCCAGAGAGTGTTGTCGACTTGAATGATGTGATGCATTGGATAATTCCTTCGTTGCTGAATGGACGCTAGCTTTAGCCTGAAACGACTTATGGAATCTTGATACCCAACGCATTCAGCGATGGCGTATCCATCCGGCCATTCACGGTCAGCCCACTGTCCATCTGAAAGGCCATCAACGCACCACGTGTCGCCTTGCCCATCACCCCATCAATGGTGCCTTGGTAATACTGGCGCACCATCAGCGCGGTCTGCACACGGGTGACCAGGTTGCTTTTCTGCTCGTTCGTCGCGCGGCCCTTTGAAGTGCTCGAGCTTGTACCGCTGGTAGTGCCAGACGACTGGTAGAGGCTGTTGCTGCTTGAGGTCGGCGCACTGTAGCTTCGGGTACTGGTAGCGGGTGGGCTGTAGTAGCGAGGTGCGCTATAGCCACCTGAGCCGCTGTAGTGAGAGCTGTGCGAACTGTGGGATCGGTGCGAACTGTGCGAGCGATGTGCCGCATAGATGTTGACGGTGTCTGGCGCATTGAGCGTATCGGCAAATACCGGGGGCTGTAGCTTGTCGTTGGGTTGCCAATTTGCATCGGCGAGCGACAGATGGCCCGCCTGTGCCAGGGTGGTACCTGCCATTGGCAGCAAGCTGATCCCACTGATCAGGACTTTCCAGCGGTCGAGCAATTTCACTGTGCACTCCTTGCGTAGGCGCTAAAGGCCTCGGTCGATAATTGTTTTATGCCGCGGCTCTGCCAGCGGTTGGTGTGGGATTTGAAGAAGCCAGCGCAATGTTTGACGGCAGCGCATTGCTGGCAGGTATCGATGAACAGGTTTTTCCAGTCCGAGATGCTCTGGCGGGCGAAATGCGAGAGGTGGGCCGGGATCAGGCACAGGGGCAAGTTGTAGATCGAAACCGGCACTCCGCGGTTGAACAGGAAATACACCGTCTGGCTCAAGGTCTCTTGGTAGTCCAGCGGGTCAATCCACAGTTCTTCGTAGTTTTTCCTGGCCAGGCCGGTGCTTTCGATACCCATCAGCGCAACATGCCGCACGAAGGGCAGGTTCCTGAACACGTAGTGGGCGAGCTCTGGCAAGCGTGGCGTGGTCAGGCGATTGAGCACCACGCGTATCTCGATGATCTGGTTGGCGCGCGCCAGGTTGTAAAGACCTTGCAGGGTTTCGCTGAACGCTCCTGGAGCCTGCACCACATGGTCATGGTCTTCGGCATTGTCGGCATACAGCGGGATGCCCCAGCTCAACTGAGGGTGGTCGATGGCAGAGAGCGCTGCGATCCAGTTCGGGTCTTGGAACAGACGCCCGTTGCTGAGCACATGAATGGATTTCTGCGGCAAAACGGCTTTGCACTTGGCCAGGATTTCGAGCAGGCCGTCGCGATAAAGCGTGGGTTCTCCGCCGCTGATTCCCAGATTTTCCTCGCCCGGGTCCATCAGGTCGATCAGCCGTAGGTTCTCCTCGATGTGCCAACGGTCATCGATATCTTTGGGTGGCTGTGAGCACATCAGACAGAGGCTGTTGCAACGATCAGTCATGAACAGCAGGTTGCTGTCTGAGTCTCGTCGATAGAGCACTCGCACCATCGCGTTGCCTGGGGTGATGGCAATGACATCGCCGGGCTGCACGACGTCCGCATCTTTAGGAGTGTGCAGATGTGGCCGCGTGCTGTCGAAGTCGCCGATCAATGGCTCTGGGATCAGGAATCCACCCACTGGTAATGAGAGCAGATTCGGGCTCCGTAGCCGTTCTTCGTTTGGCAGCCAAAGCAGCAGGTCACCGAACTCAGCGCTTCCGGCACAAACAGCCAGGCCTTGTTCGATGAACTCATCCAGAGTGATGACCTTGAGCAGTTTCGGCTCATTCAGGTGATGGATTTCGAAGTGGGTATCTTTGCGCAGCATCGCCATCAGCCCCTGTAACCCGGAAACCGGACATCGTTGTAAGAGCGCCTGCTTAACCAAGACAGCAGTACCCTCTGCACGTTGTCGTCGCCATCGCAAAGCAGGCCGAAAACGTGCTTCAGCAGCCCCATGTTCTTCTTGCAGAAACTGCTGAACACTCTGTGTCCGATAGGGTCAGCTTGGCGGGCATAGTGTTCGATGGGGTCAGCACCACAGTACGGGACAAGTGCGCAGTCGGAGCAGCCCGGCAGCGCCTCTGCTACACCGCTGGCGAGCAACGCATCCATAACGGGCGACGCGAGCAATTCAGACAAAGGTTGCTGCACGGTGCCGAGCCTCAAGCCGTCTTCACCCATTTCCAGCAACATTCGGGCTTCGTCCGAGGGATAGACATAACCGTCATAGTTGTAAACCAGTGCCGCAATGCCTGCGCCAGCAGGTGAGCGAAGGTCAACATAGCCGGAGGAGAAGGGTGTCAGGATATTCTTCAGCAACAGGCTCGTATAACTCTCTGAGAGGTATACGCCCTGTTGGTTGATATGCAGCAAATAGGCCAGTGCCTTTTTGTAGAAGGCCAGGTATCGCTCAATAGGGTAATCAAGTCGATGGGCACTCTTGGTGGCAAACCCATAAGGGCTCAGAGGCCGAAGTGAGATGCTGGAGAAGCCCTGGCTTACATACTCATCGATGATCGCTTCAGGTTGTTCGAGGCTTCTTGAAGTCAGCGTGGTCAGCGCAGAAACTGCATCATGGCCAAGGCGCTCACGGACCCACTGGATGCCTTTCACAGTGCGTTCGTAGGAGTCTCGTGACGGAGTAGGGCGGTTGGCATTGTGCAAGGGCGCCGGCCCATCGAGCGAGGTCGAAAACTGGATGCGATTTTGTTCTGCGAAGTCGAGTATTTTCTCCGTCAGGTGGTGCAGCGTGGTGGTTATGACGAACTGGATATCCCGTTGCTCGACCACGTTCCGGTCAACGACCCATTCGACAATCTGGCGGACGCGCTCGAAGGCTAGAAGCGGCTCGCCACCCTGAAACTCCACAGTTAGGGCGGGAGCGTTCGATTCGAAAAGGCGATCGACCGCCGCCTGTGCATTCGCTTCCGACAGGTCGTGGCCGGCTCCTCCCAGAGGGGCACGCGACACCTGGCAGTACTGGCAGGTGTGGTTGCAACGCAATGTCACTACGAACAAGTGCAGTGCTGGGCCCTGTAAGAGGAAGTCCTTGCGGCTGCGATACTGTGCGGCCATCTCCGGGAACGGGTCGTGGCGGCCTGGTTCGTAGATGAAGTGGCGGGCCAGCAGGTCCTTGTAAAAAGGCGTACCTGTTTGAACGTCGAAGTAACTGAGGGCCCGTAATTGCGCGTCGTTCACGTGCATGTACTCACCGGTATCGGAGGTGAGCAGGATGTCACGGTCACGTCCCGTGTTCATGCGCATGAATCGAAAGGGCAGCAAGTGGTAGTGCTTGGCGTCTGTCGCAATCAGTGTCACTGCGAAACCCCACATCCAGCCAGCGCGGCTTGGGCCAGGACTTCACGCAACCCTACTGTTTCGCGGTAGATATGGTCGCGTAAGGCGAAGTCGTTCAGATGCTGGAGGATCAGCGTTTGAGCCTGCTCCGGGGAAAGCGTTAGCCTTGCTTCAGCGGGGTGGGCCGTGAGGTTTATCTGATTGGTTTCAATACCGACCTGGATCGCGACGGTGTCGGCCAGGGAATAAGCGGCGCGTCGCACCACGCTGAGCGGGTAGGCTGCGCTGTCGAGTTTCAACGTGACTGGCCATGTCATCGGAACCGCTCCTTCAAATCCGCTGGAAACGTGTGGATTTTGCAGGTTGCCGAGGCATTATGCCATCACGATTTTTTACATTTGCACATATCTTATGCAGCGTGATACCGGAGAATCAGTCAAATGTTCACCGGCTGGATGTTCATCGTTCCGCTGAAAGTCAAGGGCCGGTACCGCCACTCGCAGAAGAGTCCGGTCGGAGCTGCATCCATCAGTAGCCCGCCCGACGACGCCTAAAGACTGTCAGGATCCCCGAAGAACATCTGTATCCGCGACCGCAGCCACCGCTCCGCCGGGTCATTGTCCTGTGCCCCGCGCCAGGCCATGTGCAGTTCGAAACTGCGCACGGGTATCGGCAAATCCTCGGCCCGCAGGCCGCCGGCGGCCGTCAGTGCATCCGCCGTGTAGTCCGGTACCGTCGCCACGATATCGGTGCCTGCCAGCAAGCTCCCCAGCCCGTTGAACTGCGGTACCGCCAGCACCACGTGGCGCTTGCGGCCGATTTCTTCCAGGGCTTCGTCGATGAACCCGGACAAGTCCCCGGCAAACGACACCAGCGCATGGGGCCGGGCGCAGAAGTCATCCAGGGTGATGCTGCCGGGTACGCTGTCGGCGCGCAGCAGTTTCGGCATGCTGCGGCGCAACACCTTGCGCTTGGCGTTGGCCGGCAGTTCGCTGGTGTAGCTGACACCCACCGAAATCTCGCCCGAGGCCAGCAGGGTTGGCATCAGCAAGTAGTTGACCCGTCGCACCACCAGCACGATACCGGGTGCCTCGGCGCGAATGCGCTTGAGCAGTTGCGGCAGCAAGGCGAACTCGGCGTCGTCCGACAGGCCGATGCGGAACACCGCATTGCTGGTGGCCGGGTCGAACTCGGCGGCGCGGCTGACTGCCGTGGAAATCGAATCCAGTGCCGGTGACAGCAGGGCGAAGATCTCGTGGGCCCGTGCCGACGGCTCCATGCTGCGCCCTGTGCGCACGAACAACGGGTCATCGAACAGGTTGCGCAGGCGCGACAGCGCCGCGCTGATGGCCGGTTGGCCGAGAAACAGTTTTTCTGCGGCACGGGTCACGCTGCGCTCGTGCATCAGCGTTTCGAACACGATCAGCAGGTTGAGGTCTACACGACGCAGGTCGTTTCGATTCATCGGTGCGCTTCGCCTAATGTGGGGCAGAGGTGAATCTTAAGGCCAAAGGCTGTTACCCTGCACGGGTTTAGGGGGACCAATCGCAGGGAAAGTCAGGTGCCCAATCGATGACAAGCATGTCGACTATTAATGCCCACTGATGGTCTAACGGGCAAAGCCCGGATAGAGTCAGTGGTAATTAGAGGTTCACAAAGGCGAGGTATGCGATGTCCCGCATGATCCGTTTCCACAAGTTCGGCGCTGCCGACGTGCTCCGTTGCGAAGAGCAGGCCGAACCGTCACCCGCTGCCGACGAGGTGCAGATCCGCGTCGAAGCGGTTGGCGTCAGCTGGTATGACGTGCTTTGGCGCCAGAATCTGGCACCGTCCCAGGCGCGTCTGCCAGCGGGGATCGGTCACGAAATGGCCGGGGTGGTGACTGCGGTCGGGGAAGGGGTCGATGACATTGCCGTCGGTGATCGGGTCGCCAGCTTCCCGGCCACCAGTGCCAACGACCACCCGGTGTACGGCGATGTCATCGTACTGCCCCGTACAGCCATCACGCGCTACCCGAATGTGCTCACCCCGATCGAGGCCAGCGTGCACTACACCCCGCTGCTGATCGCCTACTTCGCCTACGTCGACCTGGCACGGGCCAAGGCCGGGCAGACAGCACTGGTCACCGATGCCAGCCATTGCGCCGGGCCTGCCTTCGTGCAGCTGGGCAGGGCCCTGGGGCTGAAAGTGTTCGCCGCCACCAAGGATGCGGCGCAGCGTGACTACCTGCTGGGCTTGGGCGCAGACAAAGTGATCGTCACCGAAGAGCAGGACCTGCTGCTGCAGATTGGCAAGTACACCGATGGCCGTGGTGTGGACATGGTGCTCGACGGCATGGGCGGCCCGCAGATGTCGCTGTTGGGTGATGTGCTGGCGCCGCGTGGCAGCCTGGTGCTGTACGGTCTGCAAGGCGGCAACCAGACGCCGTTCCCGGCCTGCGCGGCATTCCAGAAGAACATTCAGTTCTATGTGCACTGCATCGGTAATTTCACCGGCAAGCCAGAGCTTGGCATCAGCCAGGACCAGGTGGCACTGCAGCGTGCCTTGCGCGATATCAACCAGTTCACCGCCGATCAGCTGCTGACACCGCAGATCATCAAGGTGTACCCGTTCGAGCAGGTGGTCGAGGCGCATCGCTACATGGACCAATGCCCGTGCGGCGGGCGCGTCGTGCTGGACATGGCGCAACACTGACGGTGGCTGGCGCAAGCGGAAAACCCGGGCAATGTCCCGGGTTTTTTATGCGCGGAGTAAAGTGTTTCAACACTTAAAGTAGGACTGTTCCTACAATAAACCCAGATGTGGACTACATATAAGTCCGTGGCTTTCGGGCTGTCAGAAATATTCCGGCAAATAATCAGCCTTGAACGCTTTTGCCTTGCGAGTCACTGTGAACTGACACGGATGCTGAATGGTTTTTTTACCCTGAACTGTATCTTCAATTCATGCTGCCTCCCTCTCGATAATGGCCCAATGATAGTTTGTGCAAGGAACGTGGGATGAGCATGGCTATGCCTGATATAGAGCAGCATGTGACAGCGACAGGCCATCGCAGGGGTGGTTTCTTCTCGATGGCTTGGCGACAGTGAAGGGTTACGTCATTACTTTCATTTTGTTGTAAGAAATTTCTTCTAGGTAAGTTCGGTGCATGTTCACGTTCAAATGTTGGATACCGCATGCGCTGGCTGCATGAAGTTGATGAGGTGATTGCGTGACTGCTATTCACGACCAGGCGATGCATTATATCTACCAGCAAGTACTCGAGCGCTTGTTGAACCACATGTCCCAGGCCCAGCGCGCTTCCTTGCAGTTGCTGATACAACGCCTGTTGGTCGCTGCAGGCGGGCCGGAGTACATCGGTACTTTCAGCTTGCAGGTATTGCAAGGGAGCGACCGCCATAGCAGCCGGCTGCTGGCCATGTTGCGTGCCGCGCAACTGAGCATTGCCCTGCGTTCGCCGGTAACCTTCCAGCTGCGGGTATTGGTGGTCAGCCTGCCGGTTGCCGATAGCGCCACGCTGGAAGCTCACGAGCGCAGTTTTAGCGCGTTGTTCATGCAGGATGACCCGCGGGTGCAATTGCAGATGATCGAGGGGCGCGCAGTGGTGCCGTTCAGTCGTCGGCTCTCGGTAATGCCTGAGCGCTGGCTGCTGGCGAGGGACGCGATGTTGATGTTCGGCCACATGATCGATGCCAGGCCTGAAGCCCTGCTGGGCTGCCGCCTGCACCTGGAGCTGGCCGGGGCCGTGGGTCAGGCGCTGCAGGCAGCGGTGCCTCCCGATGCGTTGGTCACCGCCATGCCCGGGCTGCAGCGGCGCCGATACCTGGCGTGGGCCCGGCGTAGCCTGCGCCTGGCCGGCGTGCGTGGCTCGCATGCAGTGCACCAGTGCCTGGCGGCGCTGGCCCAAGGGCTGAGCCGATTGCACGGTGCTGTTGGGGGCGCACCGGGTGGTCAGCACGAGCCGGTTCCAGGCGCCGTACCGGAGCGCGCGCCGGTGCGGCTGATTGCTATTGATGACCTGTTGCCGCACTTGCTTGAAGAGCCGCAGCTTGACGCGATGCTGGGTTGTCACTTCGAGACGGCTGCGGATGCTTTGCCGCTGTCCGAATTCGTTGACTCGCTAGCCACGGCCCAGCTGCATGAACTGCGCGCCCGCAGTCTGGAGCCGCTGGCCGGGCGCCCAGCGCTGAGGCTGGCAGGGCAGGCGGGCGGCAGCAAGCAGCGTGACGCCGCGTCGTTGCTATTGGGCAAAGCCTACGGCATCAATCAGGCCCAACTGGTGTGCCTGCTGTTCAGCCCGTTTGCCAGGCAGGGGAAAAACCTCGAGCGGTTCTTGCAGTGTCGGCACGCCGACATGGTGGTGGCGTTGCCGTACCTGCACAGGGCCTTGCAAGGCAAACCCTGCCCCGATGCAGTCAAAGCCTGGCTGGTGAATACCAGTGGCTTGCCGTTGGGGCAACTGCGGCAAATTTATGATGGGCAGTTGCCGCTGGCGGGATGGCGCCTGCTTAACAACCTGGCCCGCCGCGATGTACACCTGAGGCTGCTGCCGCAGCTGACGTTGGGGCGGCGGCGTGGTGTTGCGGGGCTGCCTTGATGGGGCGAGCGGCCCCAGGCGAGTTCGCGTATCGCAAGGTGTATCGCTACCTGGAAGCGTTGATCGAACAAGCTGCAGGCGTTGGCACATGCCGGTTGCCATCATTGCGTGAGCTGTCCCGGCGGCTGCGGGTGTCGTTGGCCACGGTACAAAGTGCCTACAGCCTGCTGGAAGAGGAGGGCCGTGTACACTGCCTGCCGAGGTCGGGCTATTACGTACAGAGCGGTGGCAAAGATCAGGCCGTGGCCGTGGCCCGGCAGCCTCCCTTGCCGACGCAGCCACTGTTGGAGCGCATGCTGCTTGGTCACGAACGGCGTTTGGCCCGTCAGCGTGATCGCAGCGTTGCGTCCTGGGAAGCGCTGGGTAGCGCCCGTTTGCGCAATGCTGTGGCTGAGCGATACACCCGCTGCTCCAATCAGTACTGGCATGCCGATGATGTCCAGCTAGCTCCCGATGTGCTGGCGGTGCTGGAGACGCTGCTAGCGGCGCTGGCCCTGCAAGGTGGTACCGCATTGGTGCATTCGCCTTGTTGCTGGCAAGTGTTGCGCGCCCTGGCGCGTGCCGGCATGCGCGTGCTGGAAACACCACTGGATGCCCGTGGCAACCCCGAGCTGCACGCGTTGGCCAAGCTGCTGGGTAGCGAGCCGGTAAGCCTGCTGGTCATGCCGTCTTGCCTGGGCATGCCACAAGGTCGGCTGGTTTCACCGTATTACCAGCAGCAGCTTGGTCTTTTGCTTGGCCAGCACCCTGTATGGCTGCTGGAAAACGACCTGGACAGCGAGCTCTGTTACGACGGGCCGCCGAGCACACGCCTGCGTGACTGGATCGACCCGCGCTGGCTTCTGGTGATGGGCACGTTCGAGGCCGCAGTGGGGGCAGAGGCGCCGTATGCCTATTTACTGAGCCGTGACACCGTGTTGGCCAAGGCATTCGCTGAACGGGCGTTTCGGCTTGCGCCGCTACGTTTGCAGGCGCTTGCTCACATGCTCGGCAAGGGGGAAATCGAAACGCAGCTGGTACAGCAACGCACAGACTTGCAAAGGCGTACGCAATACCTGGCGCATGTACTGCAGTCGCAATTCGGTCAACGGGTGGTCTTCGACATGCCGCAAGGTGGGCAAATGCTGTGGGTGAGCTTTTGCCAGCCGCTGGCGTGGGACGGTATTGCCGCAGCGTTGGCAGGTTCTGCATTGCACGCACTGCCGGGCGAGCAGTTCGGCCTGCCGGGGCATTACCCTCAACACCTTGCGCTGATCTGGCTGGGGGGGCGCCCGGATGAACTGCAACTGGCGGTAAGGCGACTGGCGCAGGCGCTTGAGGTGCGCTGCGGGCGAAACACCCGCTTCTCAAGTTGAAATCAAGACGCTTGCAGGCGCCGCCAAGTGCTGCGAGAGGGCCGACAAGTGAAATGACGGCCTGAAGATCTCAAGGCTCACTCGCAGCACAAAGAGCCACCTGCAGGGGGTGTAAATTGAGTACGCCTCAGGGTTGCTCTTGCCCTTGACGCAAACGGGTACTGACCAGCGCCGCACATACCAGCAACGCTGCAATGATCCACAACCCGTTGCGGGTGCTGCCGGTGGTCTGCTCGATCAGGCCCATCACCGACGGCCCGACGAAGCCGCCAAACAGACCGCAAGTGGTGACGAAGGCCAGGCCCGCCGCCAACGCGCTGCCGCTCAGTCGGCTGGAGGGGAAGACGAAGATGATCGACTGCACCACGAACAGCATCAGCGCGGTCAGGGAAAACCCGATCAGGCCGATGAACGAGTTGGCCAGCGATGCCAGCAGCAATCCGGCCGCCATGGTCAGCAGGCCAAAGAACAGCAGGGTGCGGCAGCGGCGCGGCGAGGTGGCCAGGCGTGGGAAGGTCGCTGCACCCATGGCTGCTGCAATCCACGGCACTGCTGTCAACAGGCCGACCTGGAAGGGCGAAAGCGCAGCGTAGGTGCCGATAATGCCCGGCAGGAAGAAAATCACCGTGTAGATGGTGATCTGGTGCACGAAGTAGACCACGATCGCCAGCCAGATCTGCCGGTCGCGGAACATCTGCCCCAGCTTGCTCTGCTGCGGTGCGGCCGCCTGCTCTGCCGCCAGGCGGCGCTCGATGTCCTGGGCGTCGGCAGCCGTCAGCCAAGGCGCCGAGGCCGGACCGTCCGGCAGCTTCTTCCACACCACATAGGCCAGGGCTACGGCGGGCAGGCCTTCGAGCACGAACAGCCATTGCCAGCCATGCCAGCCCAGTACACCGTCCAGCTCCAGCAGGGCACCGCCCAGCGGGCCGCTAAGGATGTTGGCCAGGCACACACCCAGCAGGAAGTACCCCGTGGCACGGGCGCGTTGTTCGCGGTCGAACCAGTAGGTCAGGTACAGCATTACCCCGGGGAACAGGCCAGCTTCGGCTACCCCCAGCAGCAGGCGCATGATGTAGAACGAGGTTTCACCCTGAACGAAGGCCATGCCTGCCGAGAGCAAACCCCAGGTAATCATGATACGGGTGATCCAGAAGCGCGCGCCCACCCGGTGCATGATCAGGTTGCTGGGCACTTCGGCCAAGGCATAGGTAAGGAAGAACAAGCCCGCGCCCAGGCCATAGGCGGCTGCCGAAAGGCCCAGGTCGATGCCCATGCTGGCTTTCGCCAGGGCGATGTTGGTGCGGTCAAGAAAGCTCATCACGTAGACGACGATGAGCAGTGGCATCAATTTGCGTAGCAGCAGGCCGTTCAAGCGCTGCTCATGGGTGGTGGCAGGGGCGCAAGCCGCTGCGCGGGTGAGGGTTGTCATTGTTTTTTTCCCCGTGAAAAGTGCTGGTGGTGTGCCGCGCAGCAGCGGCACACTCAGGTCTGTGGGTCAGGAACGGTTGATGTCGAGCCACACTGCGCCGTTGGGGTACTGATAACGTTCCAGGGTCTCAGCGTGCATCTCGATGCTGTAGCCAGGGCGTTGTGGCGGCATGTAGCGCCCGCGATGGATCACCACCGGGTCGATGAAGTGCTCGTGCAGGTGGTCGACATACTCCAGCACCCGGTTGTGCAGCGAGGCAGACACCGCGATGTAGTCGAAAAGCGCGATGTTCTGCACATACTCGCACAGCCCGACGCCACCGCCGTGCGGGCAGACCGGCACGTCGTACTTGGCGGCCATCAGCAGCACGATCAGGACCTCGTTAAGGCCGCCCAGGCGGGCTGCGTCCAGCTGGCAGAAGTCCAGTGCACCGGCCTGGAACATCTGCTTGAACATCACCCGGTTGTGGCAGTGCTCACCGGTGGCGACACCGATTGGCGCAATGCGCTGGCGAATGGTGGCGTGGCCGAGAATGTCATCGGGGCTGGTCGGTTCTTCGATCCAAAGCGGTTCGAAGGCGGCCAGGCGGCGCATGTTGGCCACCGACTCTTCGACGCCCCACACTTGGTTGGCATCCATCATCAGGGTGCGTTCCCAGCCGATTTCGTCGCGCAGGATGCTGGCGCGGCGGATGTCTTCTTCCAGGTCGGCCCCGATCTTCTGTTTGATGTGGGTCCAGCCGTCTGCCACGGCCTCGCGGGCCAGTTTGCGCATTTTCTCTTCGCTGTAGCCCAGCCAGCCCGGGGCAGTGGTGTACCCGGGGTAGCCTTCACGCAGCATGTGTGCCTCGCGCTGGGCTTTGCCCGGCGCCTGGCGGCGCAGCAGGGCGATGGCCTCTTCGGGGGTGAGCACGTCGGTGACGTAGCTGAAGTCCAGGCAGCGCACCAGCTGCTCTGGCGTCATGTCGGCCAGCAGTTTCCACACGGGCTTGCCCTCGTGCTTGGCCCACAGGTCCCACACCGCGTTGATGATGGCGGCGGTGGCCAGGTGGATCACGCCCTTTTCCGGGCCCAGCCAGCGCAACTGGCTGTCGCTGACGGTAAAGCGATGCCAGAAAGCGCCCATGTCGGCGCTGATTTCTTCGAGCGTAAGGCCGACGATCAAGGGGGCCAGCGACTGCACCGCTGCCGCGCATATCTCGTTGCCACGGCCAATGGTGAAGGTCAGGCCGTGGCCTTCGAGGGCTGCAGCGTCGGTGTGCAGCACCACGTAGGCCGCCGAATAGTCGGGGGCACTGTTCATGGCGTCGGAGCCATCCAGCGACAGCGAAGTGGGGAAACGGATATCGCGAACGCTCAGGTGGGTAATGCGTATGCTCATGGTCGACTCTTGTTCTGTTCAGGCACAGGGAGAGCTGACTGTAGGTTGTCGAGCGATACAGGCATAATCGCCAAATCTTAATCAGTGATACCGGATTCGATATGTCTCGCTTGCCACCTGACAAGGCCCAGGCGCCTGCCGGCCTCGGTGCCTTGAAGATTTCCAGCCGTCAGATCACGTTGCTCAATGCCCTGGGCGAATTCGGCAACCTGCGCCGCGCCGCCGCCGCGATGCACACCACGCAACCGGCCGCCAGCCTGTTGCTACAGCAGCTTGAGGAGCGCCTGGGGGTACGTTTGTTCGAGCGCCTGCCCCGGGGGATGCAAGCGACGCTGTATGGCGAGGTGATGATTCGCTATGCGCAAAACGCATTGCATGAGTTCGATCATGCCCAGGCGCAAATCGCCGAACTGGCGCGCGGGGCGTTGGGCCTGGTGCGGGTGGGCAGCGTCATGGGCCCGGTACCGGGCGTGCTGACCAAGGCGGTGCTGGCCTACAAGCGCGACCAGCCCAAGGTGCGTATCTCGCTGGAAGTGGGCACCAGCGACACCTTGCTGCCGGCCTTGCTACGCGGTGATTTCGATATGGTAGTGGGGCGCCTGCCGGATCAGAGCGACAGCCAGGAACTGAATATCGAGCTGTTCGACGGCGGTGAGCAGATGCGCGTAATTGCTCGCGCAGGTCATCCCTTGGCGACAGCCACAGGGCTGCAGCTGGCCGACCTGGTGAGCTTGACGTGGATCTTGCACCCCATCGGCAGCCCGATGCGCCGTCGCGTCGAAAGCGCATTGCAGGCCGGTGGCATGGTGCAGTCGCTGGATATCGTCGAAACCGCTTCGATCCTGGCGACCACTGCCATGCTCGAAGCGTCCGAAATGATTGCGGTGGTGCCCAATGACGTGGCCCAGCATTATGCCCGCTATGGCATGGTCGCCATCCTGCCGGTGGAGTTGCCACTGGCGATGGCCAACCTCGGCGTGCTGACCCTGCGCTCGCGGCCCAACTCGGTTGCCCTTGATACCTTGCTGCGCTACCTGCGGGCACAATAACTTTCACCTGCATGAGGCCCTGCGTCTATGCCGCCGGACATGACCCATTCCAGCTTTTGCAACTGGATCCGCTACAAGCACCTGGTGTTGATCGACACGCTGGCGCGCACGCGCAATATGCACGCCACCGCCACGCGCATGAACCTCAGCCAGCCGGCGCTCAGCAAAATGCTGCGTGACCTTGAGGAGCAGTTCGGCTTTGCCCTGTTCGAGCGCCTGCCTCGCAGCATGCCACCCACCGAGTTGGGTGAATACGTGGTGCGGTACGCCCAGGGTGCCCTGGCCGAGTCGCAACAGTTCGTCGACCAGGTCAACCGCCTGCGCAACGGCGGGCACGGTTTCATCCGGGTTGGCGGGATCTTTGCCGCGACCGCATTGGTATTGCCGCAGGCCATCGCCGCCATCAAGGCGCGAAGCCCGTTACTGTCGATTGAAGTGGTGGAGCATTCCAGCGATCACCTGCTGACCATGCTCGAGCAGAACAAGCTGGACATCATGATTGGCCGCTTCACCGAGGAACGCTTCGGTCAGCTGTTCGACTTCCAGCCGCTGGAGCCTGAACCCTTCAGCCTGGTGGTGAACAGCGAGCACCCGCTCAACCGGCTCGACAACACACCGCTTGAGGCGCTAGGCGATTGGCCGTGGGTGCTGTACCCGGTGGGTACGCCGATCCGCAACCGCCTGGAGCAGGCGTTCCGAGTGGCCGGAATCGCCACGCCTGCCGACTGCGTGGAGACCATCTCCATGCCCATGTTCCTGCAGTTGCTGCAATCGGCACCGATGATTGCCATGCTGCCGCGCTCGATGGTGGCCGCGCAGTTGGCCAGCGGGCAGTTCAGGGAGCTGCGCAGCCCTTTGCAGGTGCCCGCGCTGGAGTATGGTGTGGTCACCCGCAAGGATGAACCGCTGAGCGCCTCCGCCAGGGCGTTTGTCGAGATTCTGCTGGGGGGCGCGCAGCGACGGCGGCAATCTCCGGCAGATGCTGCGTTCCACCCCTAGCCGATTGAAGATCACGCACCCAAATACCCTTGCGATAACTCCAGGTTATCGCTCGATCGGATCATCTCATTGGGAATGCGGCACCAGGCTTCTTACAGTGGCGACAGCCATAACAAGAAGTCAGCCGCTCCGCCCTGAGAGGTCCCATGCAACTGATTGCCAAATCCGGTGACCCCGCCGTCATCCGCCTCAACCCTTTGGACAACGTCGTCATCGCCCGCCAGGCCCTGGCGCCGGGCGTGCGCCTGGATGCCGAGGCGATTACCGTGCGCCAGCCCATCCCTTCAGGCCACAAGCTCGCCACCGAGCCTGTGGCGCAAGGCCAGCCGTTGCGCCGTTACGGGCAGATCATCGGGTTTGCGTCCCAGGCGATCGACGCTGGCGACCATGTGCACGTGCACAACGTGCAGATGGGCGATTTTGCCCGCGACTACGCGTTTGGTGTCGATACCCGCAGCCTGCCAGGCAGCGCCGCGCAGTTCCAGGGCATCGTGCGCGCCGATGGCCGTGTCGCTACCCGCAACTACATCGGCATTCTCACCTCGGTGAACTGTTCGGCAACCGTGGCCCGGGCCGTGGCCGACCATTTCCGCCGTGACATTCACCCCGAGGTGCTGGCCGACTACCCGAATGTCGACGGTGTGGTCGCCCTGACCCACGGTGCCGGCTGCGCAGTGGACCCGAGCGGTGAAGCCTTGGGCCTGCTGCGCCGCACCCTGGCCGGGTACGCCGTCCACCCCAACTTCGCTGCCGTGCTGATCATCGGCCTGGGCTGCGAAACCAACCAGATCGAAACCCTGCTGGAAACCCAGGGCCTGCAGGCGAGTGCGCAACTGCGCGCCTTTACCATCCAAGGGATCGGGGGCACCTCGAAAACCATCGCTGCCGGTATCGCCCAGGTCAAGGCGCTGTTGGCCGAGGCCAATCAGGTACGGCGCCAGCCGGTCAGTGCCCGCCACCTGGTGGTCGGCCTGCAGTGCGGCGGCTCAGATGGCTATTCGGGAATCACCGCCAACCCGGCACTGGGCAATGCCGTTGACCGCCTGGTGGCCGCCGGTGGTACCGCCATTCTCTCCGAAACCCCGGAAATCTATGGTGCCGAGCACTTGCTCACGCGCCGCGCGGTAAGCCGTGAGGTGGGGGAGAAGCTGGTGGCGCGCATTCGCTGGTGGGAAGACTACTGCCAGCGTATGAACGCCGAATTGAACAACAACCCCTCGGCCGGCAACAAGGCAGGGGGGCTGACCACTATCCTCGAGAAATCCCTGGGCGCAGTGGCCAAGGCAGGTTCCAGCAACCTGGTCGATGTGTATCAGTACGCGCAAGCCGTGCGTGCCCAGGGCCTGGTGTTCATGGACACCCCCGGCTACGACCCGGTCTCGGCCACCGGTCAGGTGGCCGGCGGGGCCAACCTGATCGCCTTCACCACCGGCCGCGGCTCGGCCTACGGCTGTGCCCCGGCGCCATCGATCAAGCTGGCAACCAACAACCGGGTGTTCGAGCACCAGCAAGAGGACATGGACGTCAATTGTGGCGGCATCGCCGATGGCTCCACCAGCATCGAAGAGCGCGGCGCATTCATCTTCGAGCAGATGCTGCGCATTGCCTCCGGGGAACGCAGCAAGAGCGAACAGCACGGCTACGGGCAAAACGAGTTCGTCCCGTGGCAGATCGGCGCCGTGACCTGATTGACCGCTCCCGTCCCATTTGCGAGGCAACTGCAATGATTCAAACCACACGGTACAACGTGCAAACGCTTACCACGTTTGTCGAGCAACTGTTCATGAAAGCCGGAGCCGACGTGGAGGTCGCCCAGGTGGTGACCCGGGTGCTGCTCGAAGGCGAACTGCTCGGCCACCGTACCCATGGCCTCAACCTGGTCAGCCGCTACATCGACGGCGTGCTCAGCGGGCAGGTCAAGGCCCGCGCGCAGGCACTGGAGCAGGTCGCCGACAGTGGTGTTTCCAGCCTGTTCGACGGCCACTACGTGTTGGGGCCCTATTGCGTCAGCCGGGCACTGGATTGCGCGGCCGCGGGCGCGACCAAGCAGGGCATCGGTATTGCGGTAGTACGCCGCGCTGCCCATATCGGCTGCCTGGCCGCCTACCTCAAGCCATACACCGACCAAGGGTTGCTGGCCATCGTCTACTCGTCGGATCCGTCGGCGGGGTTGGTCTGTGCTCATGGTGGCATCGACCCGGTGTACACCCCCAACCCTATTGCTGCCGGTATCCCGACCCAGGGTGAGCCGATCCTGCTGGATGTCAGCATGTCCACCGTCACCCTTGGCCTGGTCGGCCAATGCCGCGATGCCGGCCGACGTCTGCCGCACCCGGTGCTGGTGAGCAATGACGGGCAGCTCAGCGATGACCCGGGCGATTTCTTTACCCGCCCGCAAGGCAGCATCCTGCCGCTCGGCGGCCAGGCCTTTGGCCATAAAGGGTTTGCCCTTGCGCTGTTGGTCGAAGCCCTCACCTCGGGGCTGGCCGGCCATGGGCGCAAGGATGCACCGGACCAGTGGGGCGCCTCGGCCACTGCGCTGGTGATTGACCCGCGCATGTTCGGCGGCCTGGAGGCGTTCCTCGACGAAACCAGCTTCCTGGGGGGATTGGTTCTGGCAAGCCGCCCGCTCGACCCCGAACGCCCGGTACGCCTGCCGGGGCAAGCAGGCCTTGCCCTGCGTCGCCAGGCCGTGGAGCAGGGCGTGAGCCTTTCGCCGCAGCTGATAGCCGACCTTGAGCGCGTGGCTGGGCAGTTGCAACTGCCGGGACTTTTCCAATGATGCACAGCAAGGGAACACAGATGACTGATCGAACGAACGCCAATCAACCGCTGCCACTGAACCATGATGCCAGCGTTTTCGACCGCGGCAGCTGGGTAGGGCGCGTCTGGTTGCCGGAGCAGGGGCCGGCGGTGGTGCTGGTGAAAGCCGGCGCTGTCTACGACATCAGCACCCACGTGGCGACCGTCTCGGCGCTGCTGGAAGTGGACGATCCGGTGGCCTACCTGCGTGCCTTGCCGCTGGCCGACCCCTTGATTGCGCTGCCGGCATTGCTGGGCAACAGCGATCCCGCACGGCGCACCCCGCACCAGCCGTGGCTGCTGGCGCCGATCGACCTGCAAGCGGTGAAGGCCGCTGGTGTGACCTTCGCCACCAGCCTGCTGGAGCGTGTGGTAGAAGAACAAGCCAAGGGCGACCCGGCCAAGGCCGACGCCATCCGTGACACCCTGGCCAGCCGCATCGGCGCCGACCTGTCGCAGATCGTGCCCGGCTCGGTTCAGGCCGAAGCGCTGCGCAAGGTGCTGGTAGAGCAGGGCCTGTGGTCGCAGTACCTGGAGGTGGGTATAGGCCCGGATGCCGAAGTGTTCACCAAGGCCCAACCGCTGTCCGCGGTTGGCCACGGCGCCGACATCGGCATCCACCCCAAGTCCAGCTGGAACAACCCAGAACCGGAAGTGGTGCTGGCCGTGTCGAGCAATGGCAGCATCAAGGGCGCCATGCTCGGCAACGACGTCAACCTGCGTGACTTCGAAGGGCGTAGCGCGTTGCTGCTGTCCAAGGCCAAGGACAACAACGCCTCCACTGCACTGGGCCCGCTGCTGCGGTTGTTTGACGAGAGCTTCGGCCTGGACGATGTGCGTGCTGCCGAGGTGGACCTGCGGGTGGAAGGCGAGGACGGCTTTATCCTCTCCGGGCGCAGTTCCATGCGCCAGATCAGCCGTGACCCGCAAGACCTGGTGCAGCAAACCCTCAACGAAAACCACCAGTATCCTGACGGCCTGGTGCTGTTCCTCGGTACCCTGTTCGCCCCCAAGCAGGACCGCGATCAGCCGGGTAACGGCTTTACCCACAAACCGGGTGACGTGGTGAGCATCAGCAACCCGCAACTGGGTACCCTGTGCAACCGCGTGACCACCAGCGATCTGGCACCGCAGTGGGACTTCGGCCTGCGCGCGTTGATCGACAACCTCGGCCGGCGTGGCCTGCTGGAGGTTGCGGCCACCGCCCGCCCGCTTTGAACGGCTCGCTGCGTCAGGGAGGGGCGCAGCATCATCGAGGGATCGTCAAGGCGCTGACAGCGCGGCAACAATAATAATAAAGGTCATCACATGAACCCAATGAAGAAGTACCAGCGCATTACCGTCGTGTTCCTGCTGCTGATCGGCATCGTCAACTACCTGGACCGTAGTGCGCTGTCGATCGCCAACACCTCCATCCAGAAAGACATGATGATCAGCCCGTCGCAGATGGGCATCCTGTTGTCGGCGTTTTCCATTGCCTATGCCTTTGCCCAGTTGCCAATGGGCATGATCATCGACCGCCTGGGCAGCAAGATCGCCCTCGGCGCCTCGTTGCTGGGCTGGTCGGTTGCCCAGGCGGCGTTTGGCATGGTCAACAGTTTTGCCGGTTTCATGGGCCTGCGGGTGTTGCTGGGGATTGGCGAGGCGCCGATGTTCCCATCGGCGGCCAAAGCATTGTCGGAGTGGTTCGACGCCAACGAGCGCGGCACCCCGACCGGTGTGGTCTGGTCGTCGACCTGTCTTGGCCCCTGCCTGGCGCCGCCGTTGCTGACGCTGTTCATGGTCAACTTTGGCTGGCGCGGCATGTTCATCATCACCGGCGTGATCGGCGTGGTGCTGGCGCTGTGCTGGCTGACCTTCTACAAGAGCAAGGCCCGTTTTCTGGCAGAGCTTGCCGCCGAAGGCAAACCGCTGCCGAGTGAGCGCCAGGCTGCGGCCGCCACGGTAACCGCGCCGAAGGCTTCGTACTTTGCCGGCTGGCTTGATCTGTTCAAGCACCGCAGTACCTGGGGCGCGGTGTTGGGTTTCATGGGGGTGATCTACATGCTCTGGCTGCACCTGACCTGGCTGCCGGGCTACTTCGAGCGCGAGCATGGCCTGGACCTGTACAAGACCGCCTGGGTGGTGTCGCTGGCGTATGGCTTCGGTGCGGCGGGTACCATCGTTGCCGGGCGCTTCTGTGACTGGCTGGTAAGGCGTGGCATGAGCGTGCTGGGCAGCCGCAAGTTCAGTGTCATCACTGGCCTGGTGCTGGCAGCGCTGTTCACCTTGCCACTGTCGTTCGTCACCGGCCTGACGGGGTGCATCATGCTGCTTTGCCTGGCGCTGTTCAGCATCAATATGGCCAGTGCCACCGCCTGGATGATCGTCAACACCATTGTCGACAGCCAGCGCGTGGCCTCGTTTGGCTCGATCCAGAACTTCGGCGGTTACATCGCAGGCTCGGTGGCACCGATCGCGACGGGCTTCAGCATCCAGTACTCGGGCTCGTTCACCACAGCGTTCATGATCAGCGCGGTGGTGGCGCTGTGCTCGGCGGTGGCGTACTTCCTGCTGCTACAGGCACCCATTGGCAGTGCCAAGGTCGAGGCAGGCGGGATGGCTGGCGCAACTGAACAGGCGTGAACGCTACGGGGGCTGCAGTGCAGCCCCTGAACCCTTGGTTGATTGTGACGCGACCCGCGGCGCTTGTCATGGAGGGGTATCTGTATGTATAAACAGTGCCTGTTGCCGCCATCTGACTTCCGCCCGTGATCGCCCATTCCGTCGACGACCCGTTCTACTACCTGCATAACTTCCGCCAGGTCGTGCTGTGGGTCGAACAGCGCTACCAGGACCTGCTCGATGACCAGGAACTGGCCTTCATCCGTGCCTTCAGTCAACTGCAAGCGCCAGCCCAGGCCTTGATGGTGCGCATGGTGATGCGCAAAGGCGAGTTGTTTCGCAGCGATCGGCTCGACTACGCCGAAATCGGCGATACTGCGCTGGCGCTGCAGCCGTTGCTGGCCCTCGGCTGGGTACGGGAGCCCGAGCAACTGGACCTTGAACAGCTGTTCGCGTTGCTGCGCAAGGAAGAACTGGCCCGCTGCTTCGCCCGGCAACTGAACCGCCCGCGCGCGGCCAAGCATGAGTTGTTGGCACAGCTGCAACCCCTGGCGCTGGCAGCCCGGTCACTGGTCGAGTGGTTTCCTGACAGCGAGGTGCGCATCCTCCAGTGGTGCCTGCAACCTCTGTGCGACCGCATGCGCCTGCTGTTCTTCGGCAACCTGTACCAGGACTGGTCAGACTTCGTCCTTGCCGACCTGGGCTTGCTGCGTTACGAGCAGGTGCCGTTCAGCTCCGATTCGCGTGCCTTGCAGCAACGTGACGATGTCGACCTGGCCATGGCGCTGCACCAGTGCGCCGAGCGCCTGGAGCAGGGCGGCGACCCCCTGCCGATCCTTGCCACCCTGCAGGGCCTGCACAGCAGCAACCCCTGGCTGGCCCGGCGCCATGCGCGGCTGCAATTCGCTGTGGGCCAACAATGCGAACGTCTGGGTGAATGGGACCTGGCCACGGCGGTGTATGCGCAATGCAACCATCCCCAGGCGCGCATTCGCCAGGTGAGGGTGCTGGAGCGCACCGAACAGTGGCACCAGGCCCATGCACTGGCGGTGCAACTGGCTGCGGCACCTGCCAACGCGCTGGAGGTGCAGGCGCTGCAGCGCATGCTGCCACGCCTGGCGCGCAAACTCGGCGGCCCGCCACAGCGGCGCCAGCGCACCACGCCGCTGGAACTGATCGAGCTCGAACTGCCCCGCGGGGACGCTGCACTGGGCGTTGAAGAAGCCGTGCGTCAGCACCTGATGCAAGAGGGGGGGCAGGCGCATTACGTGGAAAACACGCTGTTCAACAGCCTGTTTGGCCTGTTGTGCTGGGAGGCCATCTTCGCCCCGGTGCCCGGCGCATTCTTCAACCCGTTCCAGGCCGCGCCACAGGACCTGCACGACAGCGACTTCCAGCAACGGCGCAGTGCACTGTTCGAACGCTGCCTCGGGAGGCTCGACGAGGGTAGCCATCGGCAGGCGATTCTCGACTGCTACGTGGCCAAACAGGGGCTGCAGTCGCCGTTCGTGTTCTGGTCCATGCTCAGCGAGGAACTGCTGGAGCAGGCCTTGGCTTGCCTGCCGGCCGCGGCGCTCAAGCAATGTTTCCTGCGCCTGTTGCAGGACATTCGCAACAACCGTACCGGCATGCCCGACCTGATTCAGTTCTGGCCCGAGCAGGGCCGTTATCGCATGGTCGAGGTCAAGGGGCCCGGTGACCGCCTGCAGGACAATCAGCTGCGCTGGCTGGAGTTCTGCAGGCAGCACGGCCTGCCGGTCGCGGTGTGCCACGTGCGCTGGAGCGAAACGCCTTGAGCTACAGCGTAGCGGTGCGCGCCTTGTGTGAGTTCAGCGCCAAGGTCGGCGACCTGGACCTGCGCTTCACGCCATCGCCCACCGCCCAGGAGGGTATCGAAGGGCATCAGCGGGTGGTGGCACGGCGGGCTGCTGGCTACGAGTCGGAAATCGCCCTTGAAGGCCAGTTCGAAACCCTCAGGGTGCGGGGCCGCGCCGATGGCTATGACCCTGGCAGCAATCGCCTGGAAGAGATCAAGACGCACCGTGGCGATCTGGCGCGTCAACCGGCCAATCACCGTCAGTTGCACTGGGCGCAGGCCAAGGTCTATGGCTGGTTGATGTGCCAGGCACGACAACTGCCCGCCATCGAGGTGGCGCTGGTGTACCTCGACGTGGACAGCGACAGCCAGACGCTGTTCACGGAGCACTGTTCGGCTGCCGAGCTGCAGGCCTTCTTCGAAACCCAGTGCCAGCGCTTTCTGGGCTGGGCCCGATCGCAGCAACGACGCCTGGCCGAACGTGACCAAGGCCTGCTGGCGCTGAGTTTCCCTTACCCACAGTTCCGAAAGGGCCAGCGGCAGTTGGCTGAAACCTTGTACAAGGCGGTGAGTACCGGCCGTTGCCTGATGGCCCAGGCCAGCACCGGCATTGGCAAAACCCTTGGTACCTTGTTCCCGCTGCTCAAGGCCATGGTGCCGCAGCAGCTGGACAAGCTGTTTTTTCTCACCGCCAAGACACCAGGCCGGGCACTCGCCCTGGATGCCCTGCGCCAGATCACCGATGCCACGGCGCAACCTGCCCTGCGCACATTGGAGTTGATCGCCCGCGACAAAGCCTGTGAGTACCCGGACAAGGCCTGTCATGGTGAGTCCTGCCCATTGGCCGCAGGTTTCTACGACCGTTTGCCGGCTGCGCGCGAGGCTGCAGCAGCACTGCCGTTGCTCGACCGCGCCAACCTGCGTGAAGTGGCTTTGGCGCACCAGGTGTGCCCGTACTACCTGGGCCAGGAGATGGCGCGTTGGGCCGACGTGCTGGTCGCCGACTACAACTACTACTTCGATGCGCATGCTTTGCTGTTCGGCCTGACCCAGCTCAACCAGTGGCGAGTGGCAGTACTGGTGGACGAAGCGCATAACCTGGTCGAGCGGGGGCGCGGCATGTATAGCGCCAGCCTTGACCAGGGCCAGCTGCTGGCGTTGCGCCAGAGCAAACCGCCTGGGCTGGTCAGTGCGCTGGACCGCCTGAACAGGCAGTGGAACGCGCTGTATAAAGAGCAGCGTGCGCCGTACCAGGCCAGTGAGTCGCTGCCTGAAGGCCTGCTGCGCGCCCTGCAGCAGTGCGTCGGGGTGATTCAGGAGCAGATGAACCAGGCCCCCACGCACATCGACCCCCAGGTGTTGCAGTTCTACTATCAGGCCTTGCAGTTCTGCCGGGTTGCCGAGCTGTTCGACGAGCACTTTCTGTTCGACATCAGCCAACGCCAGGGCCCGCGCAAGCGGCGGCTGGCCACGCTGTGCCTGCGCAATGTCACCCCGGCGCGGCTGCTGGCACCGCGCATGCAGGCGGCGCGCAGTGTGACGCTGTTTTCCGCCACGTTGAGCCCACGGCACTTCTACAGCGACCTGCTGGGCATGCCAGCCGATACCGCCTGGCTGGACGTGGCCGCGCCGTTCCGTGCCGAACAGCTGGAGGTGCGCATTGCCAGCCAGGTGTCCACCCGTTACCAGCAGCGCCAAGCCTCCCTGGCGCCGATCGTTGACCTGATTGCCCGGCAGTATGAGCGCATGCCGGGTAACTACCTGGCGTTCTTCAGCAGCTTCGAATACCTGCAACAGGTGGCAGGGCTGTTGGCCGAGCAGCATGGGCAGATTCCGCTGTGGTCACAGGAGCCGGGCATGGACGAGGCAGCTCGCCAGGCATTTCTCGATCGCTTTGTCGCCGATGGCCGAGGTGTGGGCTTTGCCGTATTGGGCGGCGCTTTCGGCGAAGGGGTGGATTTGCCCGGCACGCGGCTGATTGGTGCGTTTATCGCTACCCTGGGGCTGCCTCAGGTCAACCCGGTCAACGAGCAGTTCAAACAGCGCCTGGGGCGGCAATTTGGCGCGGGTTTCGATTACGCGTACCTCTACCCGGGCGTGCGCAAGGTGGTCCAGGCGGCGGGCCGGGTTATTCGGGGTGATCAGGACCGTGGCGTACTGGTGCTGATTGACGAACGCTTCGCCGAGCCCCGGGTGCAGCAGATGTTTCCAGGGTGGTGGGCGGCGGCTATTGTCTAGCGGTCTTTCGCCTTGGGCGATCAGACGCAATCAGGAGGGTGAGCAAACCACCCACCAAGTTCCCCTCATGGCACACCGCCGCACGGCGGCCCAAGCACGTCAACCGGGCATTCCGTCTGCCCGGGGCCGCAGCAGGATGGGCAGGTAATGGCGCAGGAACAGCAACAGCGCCAGGCTCCAGCACAGTGCCGAAACGCTTACCCCCAGCGATGTGAACAGCGGCAGAATCACCCGGGCCAAGGTCGCCAGTTGCATCAGGGCAAAGGCCCAGGCAATGCTGGTCGGCACCTGCAATGGCCTGCCGGTGTGGCCCAGGCTGACCCGCGCCATCATAGCCAGGATCAGCCCGGTCATGGCGCCAACGGTCAGCGCGTGGGTCACCAGGCTCGGGCTCAGGGCCACCCCGCTATGCCACAACGCCATGCCCAGGCAGGCCAGGGCGAGCCAGGCGTAGGCCAGGTGTAGCGACCACAGCAACGGTACGCGCCACAGGCCACGGTCGTGCCACAGCACCAGTCGGGTCGCATGCAGCGCGAACAAGGCAAAAAACAGCACCGCCAGGCTTGCTTGCGGCGTATCGGCCAGGCCGGTGGCAAACGCCAGCGGTACTGCGACGCCGAGCAACAGGCAGGCTCGGTCCAGCCATGGGCGGGCAGGGGCCGCGTCAAGGTAACCCAGGCCACGGCGGGTAAAGAATGGTATGACCCGGCCGCCGAGTACGGTCATCATCGCCGTCACCAGCCACAGCCCGGCAAATATTCCACGACGCTGCCACAGTTCGTCCTGGTGTAACCAGCCGGCCAAGGTCAGCCACTGGCAGGCGGCAATCAACAGCACCAGTACGACGATCGGGTAGTTGTTGCGCAGGCGCCGTTGCAGGACCGGTCGTGCCAGGCTCAATGCCACCAATGGCAGGAAGCTGCCCTCGACCAGTACCAGCAAGCTACCCGGTAGTGGCATAAACCAGCTTACCCGCCCCAGCAGCCAAAGCAGGAACACACCCTGCAGCGCCCGCCCGCTCAAGCCTGGGATGCCGCTCCAGTTCTGCACGGCGGTCAGCAGAAAACCCGCGATAATGGCGGCGGCGAAGCCGTAAAGCATCTCGTGGCGGTGCCAGGCGAGCATACCCCCGGGCGGTGCAGGGGCCAGTGCCCCAGCCAGTACGCCGGCCCACAACAGCAGGGCGATCAGCGCAAACAAACTGCCACCCAGGAAGAACGGGCGAAAACCCAGGCTCCAGACGGCTTGGCGTGGGCGTGAAGCAGTGGGTTGCACGAGCATGGGCAGTCCTTGGTTCGTTCAGTAGGCTTCAATTGGGGTAAGATCACGATCCGTGCCAGTTGCAAAGCCCTTGAATATCAAGGTGATGGCACTTCTCAGGGTCCGAATGACACGCGCGTATTGCGGTCATTCAGACTGGCTTGTATGTCGTTTTGACTTGCTTCAGGGTTTGCCTGGTTCAGTGCCGGCTGACGCTTCGCTACAGGATTCACGTTTTGTCCGACCTCTCGAAAAATCCGCTGCTGCAGTACATGGCCCGTCTGGCCCCATCCAGCCAGCAAACCATGCGCTACATTCTTCAGGACGCCGCCGACCGGCTAGGTTTTGTCGACTGCAACATTGTCGATGTGCCTTGGCATCGGCTCGAGCCGGGCCATGTGATTGCACTGGTGGCTGCCCTGCGTGCCGATGGCTACGCGCCCAACAGCTCGTCGCTGTACGTCAACGCGATTCGCGGGGTGATGAACGAGGCCTGGCGTCAGGGCCTGATCGACCACGAGCAGCTGTTGCGTATTCGCGAGGTCAAGCCCGCCACGGGCAGCCGCCTGCCGCCAGGGCGCAACCTGCGCCGCAGCCTGATCCGCGAGCTGATGGATGTGTGCGCCGCCGACCCGCGGCCACAGGGGGTACGTGATGCGGCGATCATTGCCTTGCTGTACGGCACCGGCATGCGCAAGTCGGAGTCGGTCGACATCGACCTCGACCAGGTCGACTTCGAGGCGCGCAGCCTGCAGGTAGTGGGCAAGGGCAACCACCAGCTGGTCAAGTACGCACCGCCGTGGGCGTTCGAGAAGCTGCAGGCCTGGCTTGAACTGCGCCGCCAGGACCTGCCTGCCGGGGCGGAAGATGACCCGTTCCTGTTCAACCGCATCCGTCGCGGCAACCACATTACCCGGGCGCGCATTACCAAGCATGCGATCTACTACATTGCCCGCCAGCGCGGCGCGCAGGTGGGGGTGAAGATCATGCCGCACGATTTTCGCCGGGCATTCATTACCCGGGTGATCGAAGAGCACGACCTGTCGATTGCGCAGAAGCTGGCGCACCATGCCAATATCCAGACCACGGCCATCTATGACCGGCGTGATGACAACGAGCGTCGGCGTGCCGTGGACCGCTTCGATTACTGAGGCTTGATATTGTGGGGCTCAAAGCAGCCCCCTTTTCACGTATGCCGGCACCGAAACAGGGCCGACACACGCCCCTGCTTTGTGCGCCATTCCCCCGCGTGCCCGATGCCAGAGCGGGCACCGCACAGGTTTCATCATCGTTCACCTGCGAAGTTGGCCCGCAACCTGCTATATCCAGCCTGCGAATTTGATCGAGTGGTCAGGCCGTGCGCGCTAGCAGGCGCCCGCGCCGGACCCTCTAAACGGCCAGCAGGCCACGGATTTCAGGGGCCGCAGGATGTCGCTCGCGGAGCAGATCGAACAACAGCAAGACGATGCAGGCTGGAGTGCTCACCTGCAGTTGCGCTTTGTGCAGCGTGACGGCGTGACCCGCCTTGGTGCGTGGAAGCATTTCGGACCTCTTTTGGTGCAGCGGCCTTTCTATCCTGAAGGTGCGCCGTGCCATGTCTATGTCCTGCACCCGCCGGGCGGTATCGTCGCCGGCGACCGCCTGGAACTGGACATTCACCTGGAGCCGGGTAGCCACGCGCTGCTGACCATGCCCGGCGCCAGCAAGTTCTACCGCAGCATTGGCCCGACCGCGCGGTTGACCCAACGCTTCCACATGGCCACGGGCAGCACCCTGGAGTGGCTGCCGCAGGACAGCATCTTCTTCTCCGGCGTCCGCGCCAGCCTCGCCAGCCGTTTTACCCTCGAGCCGGGCGCCCGCCTGCTGGCCTGGGAAACCCTGTGCCTGGGCCGTCCGGTCATGAACGAGCGTTTCGACCACGGCGCCCTCGACAGCCTTTTGCACATCGAACTGCCTGACGAAGTTGGCCTGCATGAGCGCCTGCGGCTCGCAGGCGGGCACCTGGGCAAGCTGGGTGGGCATCCGCTACTCGCCACCTTTTGTGCCGCACCTGCCGATCAGGCAGTACTGGAGCAGGTGCGCCCGCTACTCGATGAACTGGGCAACCCGGCCGGTGCGACCCTGCTCGGGTCGTTGCTGGTGATCCGCGTGCTCGACCATGACAACCAACACCTGCAACGCACCCTGCAACGCCTGTGGCATGTGCTGCGCCCGGCCATCCTCGGCCTGCCAGCCTGTCCGCCGCGTATCTGGGCTACCTGAGAGAGCGCCATGGAGCTTACCCCGAGAGAGAAAGACAAACTGCTGCTGTTCACTGCCGCGCTGCTGGCGGAGCGGCGTCTGGCCCGTGGCCTGAAGCTCAACTACCCGGAGGCCGTGGCGCTGATCAGTGCCGCGGTGCTCGAAGGCGCCCGCGATGGCCGCACAGTCGCCGAACTGATGAGCCTGGGGCGTGAAGTGCTGACCCGTGAGCAGGTAATGCCCGGTATCGCTGAGATGCTTCACGACGTGCAGGTCGAAGCGACCTTCCCGGATGGCACCAAGTTGGTGACCGTGCATGACCCCATCGTCTGAAACCGCCAAGGAGCGTCGCATGATCCCAGGTGAAATCCAGGTCGCCACGGGCGACATCGAGTTGAACAGTGGCCGAGAAACGGTCAGCGTCAGTGTGGCCAACCATGGCGACCGGCCGGTGCAGGTCGGCTCGCACTACCACTTCTACGAGGTCAACGACGCGCTGGTATTCGACCGTGCGCCAACCCTGGGCTTTCGCCTGGACATCCCGGCCGGCACTGCCGTGCGCTTCGAGCCGGGTCAGGCGCGTACCGTGCAACTGGTGGCGTACGCCGGCAAGCGTGAGGTCTATGGTTTTCAGGGCAAGGTGATGGGCGCGCTGGAGGGCAGGGCATGAGCCGTATTTCCCGTCAGGCCTATGCCGACATGTTCGGCCCCACGGTTGGCGACCGCGTGCGCCTGGCCGACACTGCGCTGTGGGTGGAGGTCGAGAAAGACTTCACGATCTACGGCGAAGAGGTGAAGTTCGGCGGCGGCAAGGTTATTCGTGATGGCATGGGGCAGGGCCAGATGCTGGCGGCCGAGGCCATGGACCTGGTGTTGACCAATGCGCTGATCATCGACCACTGGGGCATCGTCAAAGCCGACATCGGCATCAAGCATGGACGCATTGCGGTGATCGGCAAGGCCGGCAACCCCGATGTGCAGCCGGGCGTGAACGTGCCGGTTGGGCCGGGGACCGAGGTGATCGCGGCCGAGGGCAAGATCGTCACCGCCGGGGGAGTCGATTCGCATATCCACTTCATTTGCCCGCAGCAGGTGGACGAGGCATTGAACAGCGGTGTCACCACGTTCATCGGCGGTGGAACCGGGCCGGCCACTGGCACCAATGCCACCACCTGCACGCCCGGCCCTTGGTACCTAGCGCGCATGTTGCATGCCGCCGACAGCTTGCCGATCAACATCGGGCTGCTGGGCAAGGGCAATGCCTCGCGGCCGGACGCGCTGCGCGAGCAGATTGCCGCAGGTGCTGTCGGGCTCAAACTGCATGAAGACTGGGGCTCTACGCCAGCAGCCATCGACTGTTGCCTGGGCGTGGCCGAGGAAATGGATATCCAGGTGGCGATTCACACCGACACCCTCAACGAGTCGGGCTGTATCGAAGACACGTTGGCGGCCATCGGCGACCGCACCATCCACACCTTTCATACCGAAGGTGCCGGTGGCGGCCATGCCCCGGACATCATCCGTGCGGCGGGGCAGGCCAACGTGCTGCCATCCTCGACCAACCCGACCCTGCCGTACACGATCAACACCGTGGACGAGCACCTGGACATGCTCATGGTCTGCCACCACCTGGACCCGAGCATCGCCGAGGACGTGGCCTTCGCCGAGTCGCGCATTCGCCGCGAAACCATCGCTGCCGAGGACATCCTCCACGACATGGGCGCCTTTGCCATGACCTCGTCCGACTCCCAGGCCATGGGCCGGGTTGGCGAGGTGGTGCTGCGCACCTGGCAGGTGGCGCACCAGATGAAGCTGCGTCGCGGGCCGCTGGCACCGGACACCCCGTACAGCGACAACTTCCGGGTCAAGCGCTACATCGCCAAGTACACCATCAACCCGGCACTCACCCATGGCATCGGTCACGAAGTGGGCTCGGTGGAGGTCGGCAAACTGGCCGACCTGGTGCTGTGGTCGCCAGCGTTCTTTGCGGTCAAGCCGGCTTTGGTGCTCAAGGGCGGGATGATCGTCACCGCGCCCATGGGTGACATCAACGGCTCTATTCCCACCCCGCAGCCGGTGCACTATCGGCCGATGTTCGGCGCGCTGGGGGCGGCTCGGCATGCCACACGCATGACATTCCTGCCCCAGGCGGCAATGGACCGCGGGCTGGCCGAGGCGCTGAACCTGCGCAGCCTGATTGGCGTGGTCAACGGCTGCCGGCGGGTACGCAAGCCGGACATGGTCCACAACACCCTGCAGCCGCTGATCGAAGTCGATGCGCAGACCTATCAGGTGCGTGCCGATGGCGAGCTGCTGGTCTGCGAACCGGCCAGCGAACTGCCGCTGGCCCAGCGCTATTTCCTGTTCTGAGGAGCACCCATGATTGTCTTGAGCCGCCGTATATCCGAACCCGGCACGCGGGTTGTCAGTGGCACTGTCACCCTCGACGTGGACAACCGTATCAAGAGCCGCCTGCGAGTAACCCTGGACGATGGCCGCGAAGCCGGGCTGATGCTGGAGCGCGGCCACCTGCTGCGCGGAGGTGAACTGCTGGCCGATGCCGAGGGCACCCAGCTGATCCGCGTGCTGGCGGCGCCCGAGGCGGTGTCGACGGTGCGCTGTGCCGATCCACACCTGTTGGCCCGCGCCGCCTACCACCTGGGTAACCGCCATGTGCCGCTGCAGATCGAACCCGGGCTGTTGCGCTTCCAACACGACCATGTGCTGGACGACATGCTGCGGGGGCTGGGCCTGACGGTAGAGGCCGAACAGGCCCCGTTCGAGCCTGAAGCGGGCGCTTACCAAAGTGCACCGCATGGCCACAGCCACAGTCATGCCCATGGCCACGATCACCCGTTCGTACGCCTGCCTGCCCATTCCTGAACTGCCCTGGAGCAACCGATGAAAAAGACTTTCGCCCTGTTTCTGTTGATGCTGGCACTGCCAGCCTTCGCCCATCCGGGCCATGACAGCAACCCGCTGCAGGACGGCCTGCTGCACCCGCTGACCGGGCTCGATCACCTGCTGATGCTGCTGGGCACCGGCGTGCTCGCCGCGTTGACCCGGCGCAACCTGACATTGCCCCTGGCGACCCTGGCGGCCATGTTCGGTGGCGCCGTGTGCGGTCACCTGTTTGGCGATGTGCTGGGCATGGAAACCCTGATTGCCGTGTCGCTGCTGGTGGCTGCCGGGGCGGTGCTGCTGCCCAGCCGCCAGTCGCTGCTGGCCATGGCCATGCCGGTGTTCGCCTTGTTCCATGGTTGGGCACATGGCGTAGAAGCCACGCCGAGCGCGTTCTGGCAGTTCAGCGCGGGGTTTGTCGTGGTCAGCGGCTTGCTGCTGGCGGCGGGCTTTGCAGTCGGTTGCCTGCTGCGCCGCCACAGCGGCCTGCAGAAGGCCTTTGGCGGTGGCCTTTTGGCCGGCGCCGCGCTGGTGCTGGCCGGTTGATGAACAGCGACCTGGCGCTGCTGCGCCTGCTGCAGTTGGCCAGCCCCGGCTTGCCGGTGGGTGGTTTTACCTATTCGCAAGGCCTGGAGTGGGCGGTCGAGGCCGGCTGGGTTCGGGGCGTGGACAGTTTTGCCGGCTGGCAGCGTGAGCAGGTTCACGACACCCTGGCCTGCCTCGACTGGCCGGTGCTGGCGCGTCTGTACCACGCCTGCCAGGCTGAGGACGCCGAAGCGTTCGGTCACTGGAGCCGGTTCTTGCTGGCCAACCGCGAAACCGCCGAGCTGCGCCTGGAAGAACAGCAGCGCGGCGCAGCGCTGGCGCGGTTGCTCGACGGCTGGCAACTGGGCCAGGCACCCGCCTGGCGCGCCAGCCTTGAGCTGACCCAGTTGGGCGGCATGGCCTGGCTGGCTGCGCACTGGGCCATCCCGTTGCGCCAACTGGCATTGGGCCATGGCTTTGCCTGGCTGGAGGGCGCGGTCATGGCCGGGGTCAAGCTGGTGCCGTTCGGCCAGCAGGCTGCCCAGACCTTGCTGCGCGACCTCGGCGCCGACTTGCCCGCTGCACTGGACCAGGCACTGGCCCTGGGCGATGACCAGCTTGGCGGCGGCTTGCCGCTGCTGGCCATCGCTTCATCGCGTCACGAAACCCAATACACTCGTTTGTTCCGTTCCTGAGGACTGCCTGCATGCAAAGCTATCAACAACCCCTGCGCGTCGGTGTCGGCGGCCCGGTCGGCTCTGGCAAGACCGCACTGCTGGAAGCGCTGTGCAAGGCCATGCGCGATCACTACCAGATCGCCGTGGTTACCAACGACATCTACACCAAGGAAGACCAGCGCATCCTCACCGAGGCCGGCGCCCTTGAGCCGGAGCGCATCGTTGGCGTGGAGACCGGCGGCTGCCCGCACACGGCCATTCGTGAAGACGCCTCGATGAACCTGGCGGCGGTCGAAGCGCTGGCGCGCAAGTTCGGTAACCTCGAAGTCATTTTCGTGGAAAGCGGCGGTGACAACCTCAGCGCCACGTTCAGCCCGGAGCTGGCTGACTTGACCATTTACGTGATCGACGTGGCCGAGGGCGAGAAAATCCCGCGCAAGGGCGGCCCAGGCATTACCAAGTCCGACTTCCTGGTGATCAACAAGACCGACCTGGCGCCTTATGTAGGGGCTTCACTGGAGGTGATGGAGCGCGACACCCAGCGCATGCGGCCACAGCGGCCCTGGACCTTCAGCAACCTGAAGAAGGGCGAGGGGTTGCAGGCGGTGATCGACTTTATCGTCGAGCGCGGGATGCTGGGTGTGCGAGCCTGACAGATCGAGGTCTCTGTGCGGGCATGTCCGCACAGAGACCAACGCGGTGGCTGGCACCGGCTCTGCCGGTGTTCGCGGGTGAACCCGCTCCTACGACGGGCTGTGTCCAATCACCGATGTGTGTCCACTCCCGATCAGGTGTAGGAGCGGGTTTACCCGCGAATACGGTAGCGGCGGCAACGGTGAACGGCGGGTCGAGATTGGCCAGCAGGCCCGGCCCTTTCGCGGGTGAACCCGCTCCTACACGACGGGCTGTGTCCAATCACCGATGTGTGTCCACCCCCGATCAGGTGTAGGAGCGGGTTTACCCGCGAATACGGTAGCGGCGGCAACGGTGAACGGCGGGTGGAGATTGGCCAGCAGGCCCGGCCCTTTCGCGGGTGAACCCGCTCCTACACGACGGGCTGTGTCAAACCACCGACGTGTGTCCACCAACGATCTGTGTGTAGGAGCGGGTTTACCCGCGAATACGGTAGCGGCGGCGACGGTGAACGGCGGGTGGAGATTGGCCAGCAGGCCCGGCCCTTTCGCGGGTGAACCCGCTCCTACGGGGCGACCGCGCAAGCCTTCGAATGTTGATCAAGACAGTTGCCCCACAGGTGTGTGTTGCCTGCATCATTTGTGACAACAGTGAGGCTTGTCCGGTTGCCCTTCATAGCGGTCATGGTGCCGCACCCAGTCCATGGTCCCACCTTCATTGCGCCCCAGTGGCGCAATGTCGAGGAAGTTGTAGGTGTTGACCAGAATGTCCAGCCCGCGGGCGTAGGTTGAGTAGGTGTGGTACACGCTGCCGTCGCCTTCGCGGAAAAACGCACTCAAGCCGGGCAGCTCGCTTTCATTGCCCTCATACGGCTCATAGTTGTACTGCCGTTGGCCTTCACTGCCGACACTGACGCCAAAGTCCTCGTTGAAGGGGCTGCCATGCGACGAATACCACGGGAACTGCCAGCCCATGCGCTGGCGAAATGCCTGAAATTCAGCATACGGGGCCCGTGACACCGCCACCAGCGACACATCGTGGTGGGCCAGGTGCAGGTTGGCGCCGTCAAAGTGGTCGGCCAGAAAAGAGCAGCCGGGGCAGCCCTCGCTCCAACCCTCGGCGAACATGAAGTGGTAAAGCAACAACTGGCTGCGGCCTGCGAACAGGTCGGCCAGGCTCAACGCGCCGTTCGGGCCGAAGAAGCGGTAATCCTGCTCGACCTTTACCCAAGGCAGGGAGCGACGGGCTGCAGCTAGCGCGTCGCGGTGGTGGGTAAACGCCTTTTCGTGCAGCCACAGTTGCTGGCGGGCTGCCAGCCACTGGCTGCGGGAAACCACCGGGTGCCTGCTTTCGTGGGTGCTCATGGTGCTGTCTCCTCGCTGGGGGATTCACACCTTGGTCGAGTACGACCAGGTCGATTCGACAAGCACCGGTGACCGGGCGATGAGCGGTACCTGCTTAGCCCGAATGAGCGATATGCCCCTCGGCCAGTTCATCGGCGTCGTCATCCTCACCCGGCAGGGCGGTGATCACGCTGAAGTCGCTGACTTCTACCTTGCCGCCGCCATAGCCCAGCAAGTGGAAGGAAAACGCCTTGCGCTCGGTCGGGTTGTCGAAGCTGAACTCCATCTCCAGTGGCGCGTCGGCAGTGACCTTTACCTCTTCTGGCAAGCCCAGCGGCACGTCCTGTTCCAACTGCTTGGCCTTGAGCCGGATATAAGCCGCACGTTCAGGGTCCAGCGAGCGGACCTTGACCCGCACGCGGGTATGCGAGCCTCCGGGCATTTCCAGATACTGGGCGCCAATGAGGTTGTCGGCCCAGTCATCGTCAATGCGCTTGCGCAACTTGATCGGCGAAGGGCCGCCGAACTGGTAACGCAGGTTGAGTGGGGTTTGCAGCAAGGATTGGTCGAGCACCCCGGCCAATGCGCCGATCTGTTGGCCCAGCAAGCTGTCGGCCGGCCCGAGGTAGCGGGCCTGGTCGGCGATAAAGCCCTCACTGGCATAACGCCGGCAGCGCTGTTGGAAGTCACATTCAGTGAACAGGCCCTGGCCATTGTGGTAGCGCAGCATGCCGTTGGTGTAGGAGATCATTTCGCGGCCGCTGTCGTAGTCGCGGTACAACGAGCGACCGCCAAGCGCCACAGGAATGGGCAGTGCGAAGTAGTCGAGCAGCGAGGTGGCCAGGTCGATATGGCCGTAGGTGCCGCGCTTGATGGTTGGCAGCTGGGCTTGCTCCGGCGCCAGGGTAAGGTTGAAGCCCCAGGACGACGCCAGGCGCACGCCATCGATGCCGTGAGACTCGTCGGAAGTCACCACCACCAGTGTGTCCTTGAGGACGCCCTGGCGCTCGAGATTGTCAAGAAATGCCCCGACTGCGTCATCCAGGTAGGCGACCGCTGCCTGTTTCGGTGTGTCGAAGCGCTCGAGGTACTCGGCCGGCGCCGAATAGGGCTGGTGGGTGCCCACGGTGAGCAACGTCAGCATCCATGGCTTGTCCTGCTTCTGCAACTGGCCCACATAGCCCAGGGCACCTTCGAAGAAGGCGCGGTCATCCTTGCCCCACGGGAAGTCCAGGTAGTTCTTGTTGGCGAACCACTCCTGGCCATGCACCGAATCGAAACCGATGTGCGGCATGATGCGGTCCTTGGCCATGAAGCGCAGGCCCGCGCCTTGCAGGTAGTGGGTGGTGAAGCCGGCCTGGCGCAATTGCGCCGGCAGGCAGGCCTGGTTGCGTTCGTTTTGGGTCAGCAGTTCTACGCCCTTGGGCGTGCCGTTGGCCAGCTTGTCGTAATCGCCGCACAGCATCGCATACAGGCCACGGATGGTCTGGTGGGTGTGCAGCACGTAGTCTGGGGTGTTCATGCCGCGCTCGGCCCACTTGCTGAGCTTGGGCATCAAGTCGTCGTTGAAACGGCTGTTCAGCGCCTGGCGGTTAGGCTGCAGGTAGGCGCCCGGGATGCCTTCCAGGGTAATCACCAGCAAGTTGCGGGCGCTTCCCGGGCCGGCAAGCAGCCTTTGCCCATGCAGGTCGGATTGAGTCAGGCCGCTGCTGGCCAGCGGGGTGAAGGGTTGCGTGCGGCCCATCCAGCCTTCGACCTGGCGTTGCAGGTTACCGACGCCGGCAGACATCAACTGGTGGGGGAGGTTGTATTGCCGCCACTGGTCGGCATCGGAAGGTAGCAACTGCTGGCTGCCCCAATGCGCGCCGAACAGCAGTACGGGTATGGCCCAGCCTTTGCGCGGCAGTGGCAGGTTACGCCGTGCACGGCTGCGCCACGCACAGGCCAGCCAGGCCAGCAAGCCGCCACCCAGGGCCCAGGGCAACCAGGCATGGGCCAGGCCGCCACCGGTCGAATTCTCCATGAATTGCGGGTCGGTCAGGTAATTAAGGTCGGCGCTGGTGGGCAGTCGGCCCACTGCGCTTACCAGCTCGGCCGAGGCCACCCACAGCGCCGCCCAGGCCAGCAGCACGGGCAGCGCCAGCCACCACGGCCTGCGGTGTAGCAGCACTATCAACAGGCTGCCGAGGGCGAGATCGGACAGGTAACCGAACGGGTTGGACCAACCCAGCATGGCGCGCGTACCCAGTGGGATCACCAGCACCAGGGCCGCCAAAGCGGCAAGCCGGGTGCTTGGGTGGTCGGACAGGTTCTTCACAAAAACTTCCCTTTTGCCATTAAATCGTCATGCATCTGTGCTTGATGATATCAGGCCTGGGCAGGGAAGGCGGCCGGTTACAAGGCTTGTAACCAAAGCCGGGCCCGTTCGCACAGGCCCGGCCGATGGCAACTATCAGAAGTAATAAGGGAATTTCAGGCTGAAAGAAAAGTCAGGTGCGTCATCGGTCAGACCAATGGACAGGTTGGGCACGATGGTCAGGTTGTCGGTGGCGGCGAAGGTCAGGCCAATGTTGAAGTTGGCGGCGTTGTAGTCACTGTTGGAGATCGATTGCCAGTCGCCGCCATCAGGTTTGATCTTGCTCTTGCGGGCGAACTGGTCGGATACCGAGAACGACATACTCATCTTTTCGTTCAGGGCAAAGGCGATGCCACCGCCGATCTGCCACGAGTCGCCAAGCTTGACGTCACCCGGCACCTTGCTGTTCACCTGCGGACTGATGTCGCTGAACGAGTCTTGCATGTTGTAGGTGTAGGACAGGCTGCCGAACAGCACGGCCGGGTCGAAGGTCTTGACCAGCGAGATGCCCGGTGTGATCGACCATACACCGTTGCCGGTCGGTAGGCTTTCCGGTACCGCGAGGTTGTTGTTGCCGTCCACCTCGCGCAGTTTGATGCCATAGGGGTCTTTGCCGGTCGGTGCCTTGATTCGCAGGGTGGCCACTGCGTCAGGCCAGGTTTCGTCCTCGTCGAGGAACTTGTAGGCCACCCCGACGTTGATATCGCCGATTTCCGGGTCGCGGGTCACGCTGGCATCGGAAGTGGTTGCCCCGGCTCCCCCCGCACCGCCAGACGAGTAGGTGGACTCGCGGTAAACCACGGGGACGTTGATATCGAACTGCCAGCGCTGCGCCAGGTTGTAGCGCGCGGTCATGTCCAGGGTCCAGTTGTCAGCCTTGATCCGGTCAAGGTTGATGCTGCCGAGGAAGATCGAGTCCAGTGCCAGAAAGCCATTGAGGGTCAGCGCACGGGTATCGTAATGGGTATAGGTAACGCCGGTTTCGAAGCTGAACTTGCCCCCGCCAAAGAATCCGCTGGCTTCGTCATACAGGTTGGAAACGCTTTGCGCCGGCTCGGAATCGGCTGTCAGCGCCTGGCCGTAGGAGCTCCCTGTAGTGCCCGGTGCGCCAGAGGCGACGGTCTGCGCACCTTTCACCCCCTCGGCCGGAGACTTGACCAAGCGTTTGGGTTGCGCGGCAGCAGGGGCCTCCTCGACCTGACGCACACGTTGCTCCAGCACCATCAGTGCCTGTTGCTGTGCCTCATAGCGGCGTTTGAGTTCAATCAGTTCCTGTTTCAGCGCTTCGACTTGTGGGTCGGCGGCTGCGTAAAGTGCGGTGGCGGGGGCCAAGGTAGTCAAGCACACAAAAGCTCTGAGCGTAAAAGATCGGTACATGGAGTTGCCGTCCCTTCCAACTACTTTTGATGAGACTGAGCGTAGATCAGTATCCGAAGGTGCGAAGACCTTTGAGCTGGTCGAGGCTACCGTTGAGGGAAGCCGCTGTCGGCACGCTCTCGCGCATGACAACGTTCAGGGTGGTGACGTTGTTGACCAGGTTGCCGTTGCCAAGCAGCGTCGAGTTCTGCAGCAGGCCACCTTGGGCCAGGCGTTGCACGCTGCTGCCTTGGTTGTTGCTGGCATTGATGTTGAGCTGCACGCCCACACCGCTTGAGGACACACTGAGCGCGCCGGCGCCATTTTCCCCGACCAGGGTCTGGCCGGCGGCCAGTACCTGGCCTTGCTGTTGTACGGCGGGGGCCTGGTTGGCTTTGGTCACGTTGATGTCGACGTTGTTGTAAGCGGCGTTGTTGTCACCGGCTGCACGGACCACCTGGGTCACACCTTCGGTGGTGGTCAGGCCGTTGCCGCCCGTTACCACGCCAGTCCCGGCTGCAGATGCGCTGCTCGGCGCCGTACCTGCGCCTTTTCTATCGATCATCGATACATAGAACTGGGGTTTGATGGTCGATTGCTGAACTTGCAGCGTGGACGTTGCTCCGATCACATCCCCTTTTGCATTTTGCCAGGTGCTGGACATGACAATGCCGAAGCTCACGATTCGTCCGGGCATCACATAGCGGCCCCGCAGGTTGGCCAGCTCCTGGTCCTTCAGTTCGATGGGTTTCAACGCCTCTGCGTGACTGGGCAGGCTGGCTGCCAGACAGGCGATGGCCAACCACAATGAAGTCTTCATGAAATGCTCCCTGGAGCTTCATGCTCCTTGTCATTAGAACAGTCGTTAGAAGAAGTCGCTTCTGATGAAGCCGAAGTCCAGCAGCTCTGAGTCCTGCACGGGGGTGAAGTTGTTCACCCGGCCCTTGGCGGTCAGTGGCAGGGGCGGGTCGAGCAGGATGTTGTTCTTGTCGTAACCCTGGCCGATCACCGCGAAGATGATGCCGTTCCAGCCCTTGAGGAAATCGTCGACCTTGTATCGCCTGTGGCCCAGCACCGGATCACCGATGTACACCCAACCTTTGTCGACTTTCTGCATGACCACGAAGTGCTTGTAGCCGCGCACATCCATCAGCACCACGACAGGAATGCGTACGCTGTGCAGGGTTTCAGGCGCCACCCGGTAACCGCGGGCACGCATCCCGAGGCTTTCGACGTAGCGCTTCATGTCGAGCATCGAGAAGCCTTGCGTACGCACAAGGTCCTGGTCGGCGTGGGCCAGCATGCCTTCGATGATCTGATGTTCGTCCACATCCAGCCAGTAGGCCTGGCGCAGGATGGTCGCCAGCGCGGCCGCGCCGCAGCTGAAGTCGGTCTTTTGTTGCACCAGGTCGGCGAACTTGCGTTCGCGCAAGCTCTGGATCGGTTTGAACACCACAGCGCCGCCCGGCAGGACGGACAGCGGCATTTGTGCTGCTTCGCTCACGCTGGCCAGGCACAGCAAAAACGCCAAGGCGAAAATACGCATGATCGGATGCCTTAGGGTGTGTTGAAGAAAGGCCCCCCGAAGGGGGCCTCAAGCACAGCGGTCAGAACGAAGTGTTGGAGATGGCCAGCGAGTTGCTTTGCTGGTTGCCCACACCGGCTGCTACGTTCACGCCCAGGTTACCGCTGCCACCGTTCACCGAACCGCTAAGGGTTGCAGTGTTGGTAACTGGGTTGGCCCAGCCGGTCGGGGTCAGCACTTGGAAGGACACAGTATTGCTCAAGTCGTAGGCGCTGCTTTCGCTGTAGCTCTTCGAAACGTCGTTCGAGGATTGTTTTGATTGCTCGCCAGACTTCGAGAACTCAGACGCCGAAGCATTCTCGTACGAAGAGTCGTGAGACTTGGTGTACGAAGATTCTTTGGACTTGTCATACGCCGATTGATGCGACTTGTCGTAGTTGGAGTCGAATGCTTTCTCGAACGACGAGTCGTATGCACTTTCGTGCGACTTGTCGACCGACACATCCAGCGACGCGCTCAGCGAACCATCGAAGGTGCTGGAGCGGGTGCGCTCGCGACGGCCATCATCGGTGGTAAAGGTACGCGTGGCGTTGGCTGCAGCGTCCAGCGAAGCTGCCAGGCTGGCGCTGCTCGAGGCGCTGTGGCTGCCGCTGGCAGAGCCACTGGCACCCCAGCCGCTCGAGCCACTTGCGCTCGAACTGTTGGAGCCGCTGGCATTGCTGGATTGCGAGCCGCTGGAGTTCCAGCCACTGGAGCCGCTGGAACTGGCGCTTTGCGCACCGGCGACGCTGAAGCTCGAAGACGAGCTGCGGTCGTCGGTCGAGTTGAAGCTACCTTCCTTCGAGCTTGAACCGCTGGCCGATTTGGTGATGGTAATCGTATCCACCCGATAGGTGCGGTCGGCGCTGTTGTTTACAATCAGGCCTGGGCCGTCCTGATTGGCTGAAGCCGTGGCAGTGGCGTTACCCAGCGGGGCACCGGTGTTGGCGATGGCCATGGTGTTTTTCTGCTGGTTGAGGTCGCCACCGGCAACGTTGATGCCAATGTTGCCCTCAGCCCCGCTGGCCGAGCCGCTCATCACAGCCGAAGACTGGGTCGAATAGTTGTCGACCCGGTTGTTTCTGCTGGTTTGCACAACGTCAGCTGTGGCACTGGCCATGCCGAACACGAAGCTGTTGTCCAGGCTCGAGTCGGAGCCTGCGTTGGCAATGGCAGCGGCGTTATCTTGCTGGTTGCCGTTACCGGCCGCCACGTTTATGCCAACGTTGCCGCTGGAGCCGGTGCCAGAGTCACTCATCTCGGCTTCGTTGATGGTGCCTTCATTGGAGATGCGGTTGCCAGTGCTGGTTTGGGTGTCCCAGGCATTGGCCGTTGCATACACAGGGATCTTGGTGGGTGGAGGCGTGTGATGACCATTGTTGTGGTGGCCGTTATGGTGGTCATTACGCCGATCATTTTGCCCAGCTTGTACAGCAACAGCCATGACCGCAGCAATTGCGAAAACCAGAGGCTTGATTGCCATCGAGGGTTTCATGGTGATTCTCCGTACGCTATTAGGTTAAGTGTCGTTCTTAACTGCAGGGTCAATCCGCGACCCGGATGCTCAAGGTGTTGGCCATTCGGTTTCCCACCCCGGCACTCTGGTTCAACTGGATCACCCCTCGGCTACCGGTGAAGGCCTGGTCACTGGTGGTGACCTGGCGATAGCCTGCTGGAATGTCAGTTGCTCCGGAGTTGTTGATCAGCGCCACGTTCTGCTGCATGAGGACGCTGTCGTCGATGCTTTGCGGTTGTGCACCAATGCTGATGTTCAGTGCGTTGGCTTGCTGGGTGTTGGCACCTGCGCTCTGGTTGACCCCCAGGGCACCGCTGCCGTTGCTGAAAGCGTTGCCCTGGATGGTTGAGCGGGCGTCCATCGCGGGGTCGGCGGGCGTGTCGAGCCGTTGCCGGATCTGGGTGCTTGCATTGGCTTCGGGGCCGACGGCGATGGCGCGCGCATTGACTTGCTGCTGTTTGTCGCCAGCGGCCTGGTTGACAGAGAGGTTGCCCTGATAGCGGCTGCCTGAGCTGTCGATATCGGCGTTGTTGATGACGGGAACCAGGGATTGCGCAAAGGCCGGTGCAGTGCAAAGGGCGGCCAGCATCAGCAGTGTGCGCTTCATCTCACTTGCCCCCGCCGGTCAGAATCTGCAGCGGCGCGAGGCCACGCTGCACGCTCGAGTTGACCATGTTCGAGATACCGTTACCCGACCCCGTGCCGCGTCCGCCCGCCAAGTTGGGAAGCTGGTTCTGGTTGCCGAGGTTGCCACCCAGGTTGTTGGTCTGCTGGGTGACCAGGTTGCTGATGCCTGCACCGCTGCTGATGCCGGCGAAGTCGCCATCGCTCAGCTCGTTGGTTTGCTTGAGCACGTGGGCAGAAGGGTTGGCATTGACGGTGGTAGGGCTCGGGTCTGGGATCAGAGGGGGGATGGTCGCGTTGCGCACCTGCACATCGCGCTTGATGATGATGATCCCCTTGTCCGCCTGAGCCGTCAGGCTGAGTGACCCCAGTACACAACCCACCAGTAATAGGTGATAGAGGCGTTTGTCACGTTTCCTCACGACGGCAACTCCTTCTTTGAGCGCTGGCCCTGTTCAGCGATGCGAACGACAGAGCAGAAGGTGTGCCGCTTTTTAGAATCTTTTTTAGATCAGATAGTTAGGGCAAGAGGCTGACAAAGTGCGACGCATGCTGTCTCAGGCTTGAAACAGCTTGCTTCGAGCGTTGCCGGCAAAGGCAGCTGTGGCCTTGATTGGAAGGGTTTTTGCAGGTGTGTTTCACAGGCTTGACACTGCACCCAGGGCAGGGGGAAGCCCCGCAATTTCGGGGGCTTTGCCCCAACGGGGTGTGTCAGTGGTTTAACACTCGGCTGGGCATGCTGGCGCATCGCTACCAAGTAGCATAGCAACCGATTGCAAGGCCAGCAATTGGCGCTGCGGCCAATTGCCATCAAGTATTTGGTGCGGCTGGTTGTGCCGTGTCAGCCACGCCTGGCTGTCGTCGAAAAAGCGTTGACGATCGCTGAGGTCGGGTTGGCAACGCTGACCATCGGCAATCCAGTCCACCCCTTGCGGGCTGAGCAACAGGTGCAGGTCGTAACGCCGTGCCAGCAGTGCCTCTTCCAGCCAGGTTGGGCAGTCGTCGAACAGTGCCTGGCTCCAGAGCATGTTGCTCAGCAGGTGGGTGTCCAGAATTAGCAGTGGGGGTGCCTGCTCACGCGCACGGTCCTCCCATGCCAGTTGCCCGCGGGCGATGGCGGGAATATCGGCGTAGCAGGTGTCACGGCATTGCTGGTCGATGAAATGGCGCACGTACTCGCCCACCACCACGCCACCAAAATGTGCCTGGATCACCCCGCTAAGCCAGCTTTTGCCACTGGATTCTGGGCCGCACAGTACCAGCACTTTCATTGCTAGCTGCGCACTCATGGCTGTACCAACGCCGGGTCGCGGCGCCATTCCAGCCAGCCGCGTACAGCAATGAGGGTGAGCACGGCGAAGAAGCCTGCGGTGAAATACAACTGCTGATGCAGGTATTGGCCCACATAGATGATGTCGACCACCACCCACAGTGGCCAGCACTGCAGGCGTTTCTGCGCCATCCACAGCTGCGCTACCAGGCTGAATCCGGTCAGGGTGGCATCCAGCCAGGGCAGGGCGGCATCGGTCCAGTTGGCCATGGCCGCGCCCAGGGCGGCGCTCAGCAGCACCCCGGTGGCCAGGCCGGTGAACAGTGCCGGGCGTTGCAGGCGGGAGACCTGACGGGCGTCTTCAGCGTGGCCGGGGCGCTTCCATTGCCACCAGCCGTACAGTTGCAGGATGGCGTAGGCCACTTGCAGCAACATGCCCGAGTACAGCTTTACCTCGTAGAACAGCCAGCCATAAATCAGCACCATGACCAGGCCAATTGGCCAGCACCAGGCGTTCTGCTTGACCGTGAGCCAGACAGCGGTTACGCCGAGGAGGGCGGCAATGAGTTCAAGGCCGGACATCGGCGATCCTTGGAGGCTACGGGGAAGGGGCGAGATTGTAGCGGGTCGGCCGGTGAAGGTGTAGGGCGCAGCGGCGGGATACCTGGTTGTAGGAGCGGGTTTACCCGCGAACACCGGCAGCGCCGGTGCCATCCACCGCGTTGCTTCCTTCGCGGGCATGCCCACAAAGGATCGGCGGCGCCTTGATTACCAGCGCCCCGCCGCATCCTGGTCACTCTGCTTCCCCTCCACCCATCCAGTGGTGTGTCAATCAGCTTTGCCGGTGAAGATGACGCGTATCATCACTGACCTTCAGCGGGCTACACGCGCCCTGTGGGAGCAACTGTCTTGCTCAATTTCTAAAAGCTGGCGCCTTCCCTGTGGGAGCGGGCTTGCCCGCGAACACGGGCGAAGCCCGTGCCATCCACCACGGTGTTGGCTTCGCGGGCAAGCCCGCTT